>OJIX01000017.1_pt1 | contig 138493 bp, 162 predicted proteins | sample 1595981 | NCBI WGS metagenome assembly OJIX01 (sample SAMEA4350138, study PRJEB24818) | metagenome | biome: human; feature: gut; material: faeces | place: Denmark | collected 2013-09 | reverse complement strand
GAGGTGGCCGCGGTGGTGGAGGTGGTAGCTCCTTCACTCCAGATACCAAAGAAGCACTTGATGATGAAATTGACCGTTATGAACGTGTTAATACGCTTCTTGATGCAATTGCAAATGACTATGAGCGTATCAATAAAGAGCAGGAACGCTTAACTGGTGATAAGTTAGTTGAGAATCTTTCTAAGCAGACTTCACTTCTGAAACGTCAAATTGACTTACAGAAAGAAAAGTTAAGTATCCAGAATGATGAAATGAATGAACTTCAATCTAAGTTGTCTGGATATGGTATTCAATTTGATGCTGAGGGTTATATCTCTAACTACGCAAAGATTCATCAAGGCTTAATTGACAACGTTAATAACCTTATCGGTCAATATAATGCGGCTGGTACAGAAGAAGCTCAAGATGCTATTAACGACCAAATTGATGCGGCAAATGATAATCTTGATAAATTTAAAACGCTGTATCAACGTTATGATACTTTGATTTCAAGTGATTTGAGAGACACAATCCAGCAGATTGAAGATCTCAATGATGAAATTGAAGACCTGCGTATTAATATTTTTAAGACGCAAGTTGAATCTCTTGACAATCTCAAAGACATTCAAGAAAGTCTCGTTGATTTCGACCGTGCGTTCAATCGTGGTATTAAGCTAACGCCTTACCAAGAAGCAGCCGATAATGTTGCTAAGCTCGGCAAATACTTTGATGTTGCAACTATGAGCGTTGACGAATATTACGATAATCTTATCAAGAAGCAAGAGGATGCCGCAAATGCCGCAGGTACATCTGATGCATATAAGAAATGGTCAGCAGGCCGCGTAGATGAACTTAAAGCTGCTAAACAGCGTGCGCTTAATGGTGATAAGAGTGTAGATTACTACGGCACTGGTTATTTCGACATGTCTATGAAGAATCTCACTGACATTAACGCTCAGATGAAACAGTTTGAAGAGACTGGTAAATCTGATATTTTCGGTGAGAATTCCGCAGACCTCTACGACGTAGCTAAGACAGTATATGAACAGGCCGCGGGACTTGCTCAGGACTACTGGTCATTGATTGAAAATCTCCATGATAATGTTATGGATATGATTGATGATATTAGCGATAAGATGGATAGGCGTAAAGACCAGTATGAAGCCATTACAGATGAACTTGAACACTGGTTAGATATTACAGAACTTCTACATGGCGAAGAATCTTATGATGATTTAAATACCATCCTTGGCGCACAGCAGAATAATTACAAAGCACAACTAAATGAACTAATGCAGCAGCGCGATATTTGGAAAGATATGCTTGGCTCCATGAAAGAAGGTTCGGAAGAGTGGAATGAAGTATCTGACAAGATTAAAGATGCTACTTCCGATATTAACGACCTTATTCAGAACTCTTTAGAGAATCTACAGAAGCAGTATTCAAATACAGTTTCAAAGATTACAAAGGCATGGGGAACCAAAGCTGTCGGTACTGACCTCGATTGGATGAATACACAGTGGGAGCTAATCAATCGTAACGCTGATTATTATCTTGATGATGTTAATAAATCCTATAACATTCAAAAGCTACAGAGCAAATATCTTGACCTTTTGGATGGTTCAAATGATTTAGCTATCCAGCAAAAGATTTCAGCGCAAATGAAAGAACAGCTTGAATATCTGCGTGATAAGACTAAGTTATCTGAATACGATGTAAACTATGCAAACGCACAGCTTGAAATCTTACAGAAGCAAATTGCGCTTGAAGAAGCTCAGCGTAATAAGTCTCAAATGAAACTTCGCAGGGATACTCAGGGTAATTATTCATATGTCTATACGGCGAATGATGATAACGTTCGTTCCGCACAGTCTGACCTTCTAGATGCACAGAACAACGCTTACAATATGTCTAAAGACCAGATGAAGCAAACTCAGGCAGATTCACTGTCTGCTCTACAGGATGCCCAGTCTACAGTCAATGACATTTGGAACAATGCTAATCTATCTCTTGAAGAGAAGACCAAGAGAACACAGGCCATCATTGACTCACTCAAAGAATATCTTGCTGGAACCAGCGAACAGCTAAGCACGTCTCAGAAGAACATTATTAATGACTTCATTGGTATGTGCGATATGCTTACAGGTGAGAACAAAGATAATCTACAAGACGTATACGACCAGATTGTTAATGGTAGTACCGATGCTTTTGACCAGATTGATACACGTTGGTCTACTTCTTTGACCTCTTGGTTACAGAATATGGACCAGTTCAAAGCTGACACCGATAAGATGCTTGGTGACTTGACGCAAGCTGGTAAAGATTATGCGGACGGTACAAAGACAATCGCAGACCTAGCTAAGACTAATTTTGATGATATTTCCAATAGCATTAGCGGCACAACGGATAAGACAAAAGAACTTGCGGACAGCACAAAAGAATTTGTCAACATTCTTAAAGATGTATCTGGCGAGGTCAAAAAGACAGAATCTACGATGACTGATTACGCTAATCGTATTACAGATGCTAACAACAATATGCAGGCATTCAAGCAACTCGCTGATGAAACTGCAAACAAGCTGTCTAAGAAAGAGCAAGAGAATGCCAATCTAAGTGAAGCTCTAAAGCAGGCTGAGCAAAAGAACTATAACTATGAACACTATGGCAACGCTAACGGTCCTTCATCTGGTGGCGGTGGCGGTGGAGCCGGCGCTAATGAAGATACCGCTTGGGGCATTGCTAAGGCGATTTGGACTTATGGCGGGGCTTCTGGCTGGGGCAATGACCCTGTACGTTCTAGCAAGCTGATTGGCGCATATGGTACTGCTTTTGCTCGCCATGTTCAGGATATTATCAATCAATATTCTAGGTCTGGTAAACTTGTTGATTACGGTTCTATGAAATATAGTTCCAAGAATCTAATCGGCTATGATACTGGTGGATATACAGGTTCTTGGTCTGATAAGACCGCAGATGCTAAGAATGGTAAACTTGCATTCCTACATCAGAAAGAGCTTGTTCTTAATGCTACAGACACGCAGAATATTCTTGCGGCAGTTGAATCCGTAAGGTCTTTTGCAGATAGCCTTAAATCTACAAGCCTTGCACAGTCACTTTCTACTGCTCTTGGAGCGGTGAGTGGTGCGAAAGCAAATAACGCATCAGAGACAATTGACCAAAACGTACATATCACGGCTGAATTCCCAGCTGCGAACAGTGCGGCAGAAATTGAATCTGCGCTTATGTCACTGAACGATAGGGCAGTTCAATACGCTTATAAGTTCAGATAAACATGGGCAAAATTTTATAATCGAATATTTGTGGTTTTGATATGTCTTAGAGCATAATTTTATGAACGGGAGAACTTTATGTTCTCCCGTTTTTTATTTGGATTGAAAAGGAGTTGACAATGGCGAATCTACAAGACGTTGTTCTTGAAGCCGTGGATACAATTGTATCCAATAGAATAGAACAGATAGCTACGGATAAAACAGTTACCGCCACTGTCGCTGGCTGTACTAATTCACTTACAGGTGAATATCTTGTTTCATATAATGGTGGCAAATTAAAAGCATATGCCCAAGAAGGAAATACATATACTCAAGGTCAATCAGTATATGTGCTTGTTCCAGAAGGTGATTTCACCAAGAAAAAGAATATCGTAGGTGTTGCGCAGGCAGCAGAAGATGATAATAATATCAGTTTTGTCTCTTCGGCTATTAGTAACTATAATCTTATTGGCCGCAATTGCCTTAGTGATAAAAATAAAGTCACGCCTGCGGGACTTCGTTCTTATAAAAAAGAAGACTATAAAGTTCTATATAAGAAAGATGAAGATGTAAGCGGCTCTAAGCCTAAATTCTTATCTATTGATACTCAAGAGCTAGAGAATAATATTAAACAGGCCGAAGCGGTGCTAATTGAAGCGTCTTTCCGCACATCTTTGCCGCGAGAGCATAAACTTACAAAGACTGGCGAATATGGTATCACTTTTATCTTAGCTTTTAAAGACGGAGATGCTACAGACGATAAAGGTCAGGCGTTAGTTAAAAAACTATCGTACACTATTGATAGTAATAGTATGACAGGTTCACCGCTTCAATATCAAAGTTATTTTGACCAATATCAGATTTTTCCAGTAGACGTTGAGAACTTCTTATATATTGACCAGATTATTTTCTATTGTAAAGATTTCGTAGAAACTACTGACCCAATTCAATCACAGGATAGGCCGATTGGCTGGGGCGATGATATTTTCATTAAAGATGTTGAATTTTATGGTCTTAGAAAAATCAGTGCGGCAAATGGTGATTATCAGATGCACTTGTCTATGCCAAAAGGTTCTACTCTTAGAGACTTAACTGAAAACTCTTCTTTAAGCGTTGTCAGCACTCTTCGTCACAAGAATGAAGACCTTTCAGGCGATGCTATGTTTTATTGGTTCAAAGAAGATGGACGAGTGACCGCAAGCTCTAAAGATTATAAGATGTATGGTGGAGCCGGCTGGTCTTATCTTGAAGCTAAAGGTAATAAGTATAGTTTTGTTACTACTGGCGCTGAAAATCGCGCTTATGAAAATAAATATATGTGCGTTTGCGTCTATAAAGAGCAAATGGTTTTAAAGGATTATTTCACACTATACAATGAAGCGGCAAAGCGTAATATTGAAATTACTTCTTCTCTTGGTGTTAGTTTCAGCTTTGACCGTGGTAAACCTACTTTAACATGTCTCTTGGATGGTAAGTCTTCCAGTTTTGAAGCCGGTAAAGCGAATGGGCATCCAGATAATTTCTTTAGATTTGTTTGGTCTAAAGTTGATGATTATGGTCAAACATTATCTTTCACCGAGACGGTTGAAGAGTTAAAAAAGCGTTACGAAGATGGTATAAAACATGGCATTGGATATAATAATCTGTCTGCTTTGAAGAATCAAATGAATGCACTCGAAGGTGCGTCATGGGATAAAAATACGCTTACTTATCCAGTTAAAGGCATTGATTCTAAAGCTACTTTTAAGTGCGCGGTTTATTTGCGCGATAGGGAACCTGCTGGAGATGAAGCAGTAGAAAATATTGAGTATAATATCGGCATTGCAACTCTTACTCTAAAAAACGCAACTGCCGCAGACCCTACTGATTATTATATCACTATTGAAAATGGCGACCAAGTGTTTCAGTATAGTGAATCTGGTGTATCACCTGATGATGACAGATATGAAGACCCATTAGAGGTCAAGCCGCTTACTTGTCATTTCTTTGACCCTGCTGGCCTTGAAGTCAATAAAGATACATATGATATTAAATGGCGAGTACCATTAACAGACTCAATGATTACAATTCCAAAAGAAGGAATGGTGCTTAATCAGTCTAATCAAAAAATCGAGTATTGTACATCGCAGATTTATCCTATGGCAATTGCCGCAAACTTCGATTATTCAGCAGTGTCAAATCAGATTGAAGCTATTGTAACATATCAAGGTGTTACATATAGTCAAATGACTGATTTTCTGTTTACTAAGGTTGGCGAGAATGGTACAAATGGTACAGATATTGTCGCTAAGATTTCTCCTACTTCCAAGAGTTTAAAAAATAAGATGCTTGCACTCATTATCGACAAGAATAATAAAATTGCGTGGAATACAGGCCAATCAATTTCTCAGCAGGTCTTGCAATTCCAGCTCTATCAGCGCAACGAGAAAATTAATGATAATTCGACTGTTTCTTGGTCTATGGGTTACGGTCAAAGCAAATATATGAGTTGTAACAATGGTGTTGTTTCTTGGAACACAGCTAGTGCGGCTAAACGCAAGTTTATGAATCAAATTGTCAAGGCTCAAACAACTTATACCGTTGGAGATTCTTCATATAAGTATTATGCTTTTTATGGTATCCCAGTGATTAAGAAATATGCCGATAATGACATCCAAATTGATAAGACTTCTCTTCTAAAGTCTATTACTTATAACGCAGATGGACGTAATCCGTTATACAATAAGAACCAAGGCGTTACGCTTGTTGGCTCTGGCCTTGAAGATTTATTTATTGAATGGATAGCTGAGGGCGGTGAACCTTCAAAGACTGGTCAAACATATGACGAGAATCCATTAAGTGCTTGTTTCAAGATTATTACAGAAAAGAATACATCAGATGGTGTACAAAAGACAGCCCGCACAAAAGGATTAAATCAAGTCTATATTCTCCCAAATGATGTATATGATGGTGAATATGGAAATAATTTAGTTCATTGTAAAGTTTATACGTCAGCAGATGCGGCTAATCCTGTTGTAGAGCTATATGTTCCTATATACATGTCGCTAAATACTTATGGTCTTAAATCACTGAATGACTGGGATGGAACACATCTAGAAATCAATGAAGATGAAAATTACATCCTTGCGCCGCAAATTGGTGCTGGTGAAAAGAATAAAAACAATCAATTCACTGGCGTTGTCATGGGAACTTCTAAGACTTATGATTCTGATGAATCTCAAATTGGTTTAATGGGATTCTCAGAAGGTAAGCAATCTATTTTCTTAGATGCTAAAGACGGTTCTGCCACTTTTGGTTTGCCAGAACAACAAGCATCGCAGAATAACCATTTTGAGGAAGGCCGCATTAAGTTAGTCCCAGGTGGCGAAAGCTATATTGGCGCATGGCGTATCGGTTCTCGTGCATTATATAATATTGCAAATGCGGAGGTTGATAAAGACGGTAATTTCACAGAAGCGACTGTAGATAGACCATATACAGATTATCCTGTAAAGGATTCACAATTTTCAATTCCATCAGACAAACAGGGTCTTATTTTAGGTGCTAATCCCGCATATATTTCAGTCAAAGGTAAGCCACTTACAAAACAAAATTCAAATATTGATTTTGACGGAGCAAATGCCGCACTTGTCGAGGGAGATAGCCTTGAAGTAGAAATTGACCCGCGCAAAGATTCAACTTTCTCAATTTATAGACATTATAAGAAAGATGATAAGTGGCATCGTTATCCGCTTGTTGGTATTAATCAATTTGGGCAGTTTTACACAAATGCAATTCAAGACCAAGAGTCTTCGATGGGCATTGGCAAGATTGGAGCCTTTGGTAAACGTGCGCTAGATGCTAAATATATTGGTGCGCAGTTTGGCTGGTCTGATACAAACTTATTTAAATTCTTTGTTGATGGTACAGTTAAAAATTCTGAAAAGGCTACAACAGACCTTTATCTTTCTACTGGCACAAATGTTAACAATGAATATCCAAGAGGATTCAATGTATATGGTAATCATGTTAGTCTTTATGCGCCAGATTTAGGTAAGGAATCATCTGATAGCTCGACACATAGACTTCACATAGATTCACAGCAAGCTATTATCGGCCACGAAAATTCTTATTTAAGATTATCTGCTTTATCTGCGGCAGATGATACAACAGATGGAAAAACTAAAACATCTGTTCTATATCTTAATAATAATTTTGAGTTTATGAATCCAAAAGATAGAAAAACTACTATGTCTACTGGTGATTTTACTCTTTCTGCTATTGGAACGCCAAAAAATGATAAGACAGATAAAGACGGTAATTATACTTATACCATTGGCGGCAATTTAAGATTAAATGCAACCAATTCAATCAGAAATATCGCAGATAAAGACTTTCAGATTAAAGCAGGAGAAGATTATTTGATGTATTCAAAGGCTTTCTCTTCTGTCGCAAATAATAAAGATGGTACTTTTACTATTGGTGCAAATAATGCTAAAGCTGTCTTAACATTGAACGATAATAAGGGACAAAATACTACACTTGTTGGTGAAGGTCTTAAATTCAATGCAGCAAATAATGGAATTAATATTGTAAGTGATACTTCGCCTAATGGCATTAAGTTAACTGCTACTGCAATTAAAGACAATGAAGCACAGGGCGGTGTAAGTATTAGTCTTGTACCTCAGTCTGGTGGTAATGGTGCTTTTTATATCAGGTCTGGCACTGGTAGCATTGAATCTAAATATGATGAAATTAAGTACGTTGGTAAACGTACCTATGTAAGCATTGGTCACGGTATTGTATCAAATTGGGGTACTTTCTTAGGCACACCCGATTCACAGGCAACTACTTCTATTATTGCTGAACGAGATATTTGTAGCATTAATGGTTGGAATTATAGTAATGAATATTGCTATAATAATGGTTATACACATTGGTGCATGGGAGCTAATAGAAGCTCACGAAAGATTTCAGACCATTTAAGCTATATTTATGAGTTGTTAAATAACTTACAGACACAGATTACTAATGAAGCCAATACTCGTGCCGCTGGCGTACAAAATGCTTTAAATAAAGCTGCTGCGGCACAAAGGACAGCTAATGGTAAGGCAGATGCAAATCACAATCACGATAGTTCTTATGCTAAAAAGAATCACCATCATAATGTTAATTACTCAGTGGCCAAAGTTCGTATTGATGGTAAGAACTCTACTGATTTATTTGTTAATGGTTTAATTGCTGGTGGTAAATATGTTTCAAGCACTTCAAATGAAGTATAAGATTAAAAAGGAGATAAAAGGATATGAATGAACTAGAAGTACGTATGAGGGTTCACGCTCTTGTAAAAGATATGATTGACGAGTTTATGGTAGGGAATGGAATTAGTGCTACCGCTATGGTAGATGCTCTTAATTCTGTTCTTACCAGTCTTTATCCAAAAGTTCAAGGTGAAATGTTACGAGCCATGGACATGGAAGCTGCCAAGAAAGCCCAGCAGCAAGCTCAAGCGGATGCTCAGCAGCAAGCTCAGGTAGTCAATCAAGTAGAGCAAAAAGCCACTCCCAAGGAGAAGGAAGTTAAATAATGGCAGTAAAATCTTTTGTTAAAAAGGTTAGTAAAAAGGCCAAAGATGGTTCACTTGCTTTGCCTTACTCTGAATTTGGAGTTGGCTTTGAAAATGTAGTGGACACACGTAGGGATAAAGGCAACTATTCTCTTGCCCAATTCTTTGATAATTACATGGACTTCATGAAAAATACAACATTTGTATATACTGGCAAAATCCAGCCTACTAATACTCATGTTGGCATTTGGATTGATACAAGTTCTTCTAACCAATAGAAAGGAAGAGTGAAATATGGCAACAGTCGTTAGTACACTGTATCCACCTGTGGTTTCGACATTTCAAAATGCTTTCGTGAACACAGAAGATGCTGTTGTGTATTTTACTCTTTCTTCTTTTAATTCTGCATCTGAGATTAAGCACGTACATGTCAGTTGCGTAAATCAGCTTAACAATGAGAATGCCTTGAATAAACTTTCGGGCATTATCATTGAAGATTTACAATTCGATAAAGTAAGCGGTATGTATTATGTAACGATACCTACCGCTTATATCGAAGGCAATGCTTTCAATACAAATCAGTTCTATAAGGTTCAGATTAGATTTGATAGCTATAATGGAACTGATGAAGTACCTATCAACGATGAAGCGAAGAAGAATAGTTATCTTTTATCACATACGCAATATTTCTCAGAATGGTCTTCTGCTTGTCTAATTAGACCTATTCACCAACCTAAAATTTATCTGTCTGTATTTGAAAATTATACGGGTAATTCATATATGACTTTTAATAAAGGCTTAACGCAAATTGCGGGAGGTCTTCTTTTCGTCACTAAAAATGAAAGTGGCGAAGAGGTAGTTTTAAATACTGAAACCGAAACGCTTGAAGCGTATCAATTTGATATTTTAGACGACTCAGACAACGTATTGTTTTCTACGCCTACTATTTATACTGGTGAAAATCTTAATCCAAATAATATTGTATATAATATTGATTTTTCATCTTTGAAGAATAGTGCAGATGGTTCTACATCAGACCCTACTAGTACATATTATGTATGCCGCGTTACTTGCCGCACAAAGAATCAGTATCAGCTTAGTAAAGAGTATAAATTCCAGATAGGTGAATATAGTGGTGCTGATGAATGGCAACCTACAATTGCCGCAGAAGTCGATGATGAAACGGCGTCTATTAAAGTTTCTGTCAAAAATGAATATTCTTTTAGTAATGGCGTATCCGTATACGTAAGGCGTGCATCTAATAAAGATAATTTCAAAGAATGGGAGACAATTTATAGTGCAAAGTTACAGCAAATTGATTTTTCAATTATAGATAATACTGTAGAAAGTCTAACGTGGTATCGTTATCGTGTAGAAGCTCTTAGCTTTACTGGAATGTCAATTGCTAAACCTAAAATGTCGAAAGTCGTTTTACCGCAATTCTATGATGCTTATTTCTCTCGTGGAAAAGAGCAATATGCGGTAAGATACAACTATCAAGTAAGTAGTTTTAAACCAGTAGTAAATAGGGCTAAGATTGATACTCTTGGTGGCAAATATCCTAAGTTTGCAGAAAATGCTGTATTGAATTATAAACAGTTTAGTATTTCAGGTCTGATTAGTGCTGAGTCTGATGTTTATTCAGAGTTTGCGAACAAAACAAAACTTATCCATCATAATAATGATACTCTTAAAGATTTATATGCGGAATATAAAGATGAAACCGGTGTTAAAGAATTAGTACGTAACGATTTTAAGAACTGGGAAAAGACTGGCGGTAATCAGTATCCTAATGCACCAGTTTCTAGTATCACGTCACAAGAGTATTTAACGACTACTACAAACGATTGGCTCTACGAGCGTGAATTCCGTGAAAAGCTAATTGCATGGTTAAATGATGGTGAGCCTAAGCTGTATCGTTCAATGGCAGAAGGTTCAATGGTCGTTATGCTTACAGATGTTGCATTGACACCTAATGAAACCGTTGGCCGCAGACTATGGAATTTTTCTGCTACTGTTTATGAGGTTGAAGATGCTTCTTCCTTAGATACTCTTGATACTCTTGGTATCTATAACCGCAAGATGATTGGTTCTATTAGCGGTAACGGTAAACAAGATTCCGATGACGAGCTTAAAGATTACATTGAAGTTATTAAACCTGGTCAAACATATAAGTTTACTGTTACGAATAACAATGATATTAGAAATGATATTAATGATATATTAAGTAAAAAATATAGTGGAGTTCTTGCGAAACGCAAAGCAGAAGAAATCGTACTTAAAGATATTAAAATTTATTATCATTCTAAACCTCGTTACTATACCTTTCAAAGTGGCTCAGATGGACTTACAGAAGTGACAGATAAAACAAATGGCGTGTCTCAGATGATTGCTGAAAAGCGAGTTCAGCAAGGATACTATTTTGGTGTTATGACTCGTGGTAGTAATGGCAATCATAATATTTTTGTTAACGAACGTGGATATTATCAGATTCCAAACAAATTAGATGTTATTGGTCTTTATTTCCAAATTGGTGATGTTATCACTGTTGAATACACACTTTGCTATAAAGAGCGCTCTAGCTCAAAAGAAGCTATTTCAAGCGAGTCTGTTGACCGAGTAGTAGTCGGTCAAGAGAGAGGTATCTTTAAGTCTAATATTTATCTTGGTAGAAAGATTAGGAATAAATATAACTTTATTCAGATGAATGGTGATGTTATGATTTCAAGCAAGCACATGAAATATTGGAAGGGTATTTGCTTAGATGTCACTCCATATGCGGTTGCTAGTATTAAATACCACAATGAAACCGAATATAAGAACTATCTCGTAGGTGGCACAGGCGTTTTACACATGTTGAAAGATGTTCCTGTAGATGACATGTGTTTCTTAGGAATTCGTATGAAACAAGTAAACAAAACAAAATATTTACAAGAGAACGAATTTAGAGTTGATGCTTCGCTTAATGATGCAACAATTAACAATTTTAATTGGATTAGAGTTATTGATTCTGCTGAAACAAAAGACCCGGTATCTGTAATTCAAGACAATAATTCACCGCAGGATAGTTTTGTAAATGCGTGGAACGATATTGGTGAACGACCAGTTCAGGTTGTAAAATATATGGATGTTAGCGAAGTTAAGAAGCCGATACTAAACACTGTATATAATATCAATGGCGACTTAAAGATTTATTATAATTATCAATGGTATAATTTTGCGTTTGGTATGATTGACAATATAGAGAATAATAATTCTACAGAAACTATTGGTATTGCTTTTATGCCAGTAGAAGGTATGATTAACTATTATGGCACTGTAATGACTACAAATTATCAATAGGAGGGAAAATGAGAAGGACGTATCCTTATTTAAATGACAGCTTCTATGAAGATGCCAATAGTGCATTAAAGCGTAGAAACTTTCTCAAGACTATTGATAATTTTGTCAATCAAAAACAGTATGTGCGGCTAACCCTTCTCAATTGGAATGAAGAACCGTTGAAGGAGATTCAAGGTGTTATTGCATCTGGTAATCTTTCTAAAGACGGTTCTTCGTCTATTAGACGTACTTGCTCATTGACTGCATCTATTAGTAGCGGTGATTATGACATTGAAAATATGTCATATGATTTTGCAATTAACAAGAAAATCTTTATTGAGATTGGTGTTGAAAACCATAGCAATCAATTTTTAGATTATCCTATCTTATGGTTCCCTCAAGGCGTTTTCTTTATTGCGAGTGCGAGTGCATCATCTTCTGTTTCATCTGCCGTGTCATTGCAATTGACATTGAAAGACAAAATGTGTGGACTATCAGGTGATGTTTCTGGCACGTTGCCTGCGGCTGTTATATTCGATGAAATGGATACACAGGACGCAAGCGGTGCATATGTTACTAAAAAAGTATTAGTTTATGATATTATCCAAGAGTTAGTGAATCATTACGGCGGGGAAGATTTAAACAATATCGTCATTGAAGATGTGCCTCGCCGCATCAAAAGAGTAATGAAATGGACTGGCTCTAATCCGCTTTATCTTGTACCTAAGCAAAGTGGAAGCGCAGGCAGGATATGGTATGCGGCATATGTCGATAAGCCGGCAAAATTAGAAGACGGTACGATTGAAATTTTAAGCGGTCAAGACTGCGGCTATGTTTATGATGATTTTGTGTATGATTCTGAGCTGTCTGCTAATCTTGGCGAAAGCGTAACATCTGTACTCGATAAGATTAAAAGTTATCTTGGTAATTTTGAATATTTTTATGATGAATTTGGTGTATTCCATTTTAGGGAAATTAAGAATTATCTTAATACTACGCAAGCTACGACTTTAGTCAATGACATGAAGAAGCATGATTATCTTGTAGAAACAACTACAGGTAAAAGTGTATATGCTTTTAATGATAAAGACAATATTATTAGTATTAGTAAAACACCGCAGTTCAATAATATCAAGAATGACTTTATTATTCAAGGTAAGCGCCAAGGTACAAATAGCCAGCAGCAGGTAGACGTTCGTTATCATCTTTGCATTGACCGCAAGCCGACACCCGTTACAATAGATGAACAAGGTAATAGTTACTATAATACTTATTACAACGTTTTATTATATACAGAAGAGTCTACTCAAGAATTAAAAGCCGCATTTCCGACTGTATATACAAGCGTAAAAGATTTTCCTACTATTGGTGATTTCAATACTATTTATTTTGATGTTACTAATAAAACTGCTTACTATTGGAAAGATGATACCTATAAAGCATTAAAGTGTGCAGCATATTATCCTCCAATAGATGCTTCAACTTCTGCCGTTGTTGTAGATGATAAAGGAGACATCAGCTCTGCGGCAATACCGATTATCATTGATGGTTATACTGTGAAAGACTGGCGTACCGAGCTTTATCTTGAAGGTCTATTGGCTAAGAAAAATGGAATTGATTCTGGCAATTATTATGCTAAAATTGATGGTATTTCTGGTTGGCAGGGAGATATTCTACAATATGCACATAATTGTAAGATAGATACAGATTATTATTTTGAAGAATTAGATGCATTCTGGCCGCAAATTTATGACCTTGCAGACCAGAAGTTCATAGGTGAGAAAGCAAATGCTGAATTGCTTACTTCTGCGTTGACTGATGGTAATTATTTTCTAGACTTTATTGATTCTTCAACATCTGACTTAGGAAGATTCTCTGTATCTGCCATTGGTCGCAGAACAGATGCCGTATCATCTGATACCGTAAACTGTTTGTTTGCTCCTGAGATTCCTAATATTGTATTCATCAATGCCGATGAAGATGATAAGGGAAGGATAAAGCAACAAGAATGTGAAGACAATGGTATGCCATATACTCAGGTCCGTGGAGAAATTTTTTATAATCTTGCTACTGGTGGCTATAAGAATAGTGCTTTTGATCAAGTGAAGTATGAATTATATCTTCATACGACTTATCAAAATTCAGTATCAATTACTGCGCTGCCAGTATTTTATCTAGAGCCTAATTCTAGAGTTGAATTAAATGATACTTCTACAAACACATATGGCGATTATAATTTAAACACACTTTCTATTCCTCTTGGGCCGGGCAACGCAATGACCGTTTCGTGTAATCAGTCAATAGAAAGATTCTAAAAATAGGGCAAAACCGTATAATTGGTTTGCCCTATTTTTTATTTTATATTAGGTATATTTTGGAAATAAAAGGAGGGAAATTGGCAACCACAAATATCGGTCAATATAGGTATGCGGGAGAAGGTCTTACTGAACTATCTTTTAAAAAATCTTATGTTGACTCTAATGCTGATATTACTGGATTAGATGAACAAAATACATGTTTCAAAGACGTTGCTATCATTCCCGACAAGCAATTTGTTAAAGGTCAAGATTATTATTTAAAAGTTCAAATTCCGCAAGACATGAATTATGCTATGGAATTTACTATTAAATTAACAAAAAATTCAGATACAGACCAAGGCTCGTATCAGTATATTAAGACCGTTAACGTTAACGCAGGTGGAGACGGGAGCAACGTTTATAACGTTGCATTATATGAGAAAAGTAATGGTAGCATTAATGCTATGATACCGCTTAAATATGAATATGGTAAAACTACTATTAAAGATGCTTTATATTATCGAGAACAGAATAAAAAATATTATCTGGGCACTGGTGGCAATACGTATACACAGACAGATAAACGCAATATTGTAGCTATGGCAGCATCTTGGAAAACAGATGTTGGTGAACGTTATGGTCTGTTTGAAATGATTTTCAGGCCAATAGAAAATGGATTCATTTCTGTTGTGCTGTCAATGACAAGACAAGCAGAAGACTACAATATTCAACATACGACAGCAAATGGTACGACTTATGGTCGCATTGTAGATTTAGATAAAATTAAATGTGAGCTATGTCAATTAAGTAATCTAGTGGAAAGTATGAACAATAATGATACGCTTGATAGAATTAGTATTTGGGGCCATTCTGGTTTGATGATGGCTATTAATGGTGAAGAGATTAGGATTGGTCCGAGCGGATTCTATGAACTATCAGAAGTGCCTGTTTCTTCTATTGGCATTGTGGCTCGTGATTATACTGATTCATTTACTATTGACTATGAATTTACACAAAAAGACGTAGAAGAGGACGGTGAATAGACCAATGGATTCACTTTATGGTGGACATGAAGGAACTAGCTTTGTAATTAAGGCTTCTTTCACTTCTGTAAATGAAATGCGACAGATGTTTTCGCGTGGTAGTAATTTCACAGAAGTCTGGTATGGAGAATACTGTCTGATTTCTACAAAGAATAAAAATCATCCAGATAACGGAAAGGTTTTTAGACGCGGGCTAGATTACCAGAATACACAGACTGCTGGCAGTATTTACGTAGGACAAATCGTTGGCCCGTCTAGCGGCACGCCTTTTTTTCAAGTAGATACTATTGACAATGTAACACATATGTCAACAAAGGTACTTGAAGAAAATACTTATCGTAGGTATCCAGTTGGTCAAAATGCCGATGGTACTGTTATCACTAACTGGAAACAAGATGGTAATGGCAACTGGCATGATGGTGGCGGTACGCTTAAAAAAGATTTTAAATTCAATATCAAAAACCGCACGTTAGTTCCGGGTAAAAGTGGCAATTCATTTAATGACGATATTGAATATACATGGGTCAATATCCGCAAGGATGATGAAGATGCGGATTCTTGGTTCTATGTTGGAATAAAGTTCCCTTATACTGTAATTGATTATAAAGCTCATGCAGTTTCCCAGTATGATACAGCTGGTAATATTAAGCAAGAGAATGCTATGACTTCTATTACACGCATTGACGATAAGACCCACCCATTCTGGGAATACTGGGATATGGGTATTCCAAAAGGCTTAAAGGGTGATACGCTTCGTAATCTTAAAGTTATTGAAATGACAGAAGCATTACGTAATAAAGTATATTCAACTGAGCATATTACAGTTAATCCTACTACTGGTCTTGCTACCGTTGGTCAATCTGGTTATCCCAATATGGAAGATGATATTGCTAAACATCGTCAGATTGTAGTATATGAATTATATATCTATGATAAGCGAATCAATCCGGACCCAATTTTAATTTATCTCGGTGATTTTAATATTATTAAGAATATTACGCTTGACGATAAAGGCACTTTAACTGTATCTTATACACACAATAATGATACGGTCTTTTATAAGAAAATTAAATGGGTAACAGGCGTTGCTCTTTCTACCGGTAACGGTGCCGCAGGCGGACATTTTAAGATGGACTTTAACAATGACTCTCCTGCATATGAAACAAACCTTACATGGGTAAAGGGTCTTGAAATTCAAAATAATGGTGATGTTATTGGAACATTTGCTGGTACAGATGGTGGTAAATTATCAAATGATGGTAGGAATAAAGTTGGCCACATTCGTTGGATTAGTTCAGTTACGTTAGATGAAAATACTGGTCATTTTGTATGTTCTTTTAATGACGGTGCTGTTTCTGTGGATAAACGCCTTACTTGGGTTAAAGATATTACAATTAATCAAGCAAATGGTCAGATTACAATCAATACGACTACTGGTGATAAAATTAGCCCAGCTAAATTGAAACTTTTGACAGCTGCGCGTGTCAACGATATTGGTGAAACAACTCTTATCTTTAATACTGGTGAGACAATCAATCTAAAGACTGAAAACGGCGGCGAAAATTATAAAATCACAACCGTTAAATCTATCTACATGGGTACTGGTATTAGCGATGATAAGAGTATTTACGTTAAATACAATAGTGATCCAAACCCTGTAAAAATTAGTGACCCAATTAACTCAATTGAACGTCTTGTGGTTCGTCCATCTGACTGGCATTTATTTGTTCTTTATAGCGACCCGTCACATCGTGTTAAGAATGCGACCGATGGTTGGATTTCAAACAATGATGCGATGAATTATGATTCATCTATTCCTAATTATGGCTCGAATGTTTATTGGAAAGACCTTGGCACTATCAAAGACCAATCTGGTGTCTTAATTGGCTTTAATGTCACAAAGACTCAGCTAAATGCAGCAGGTTTTACAGATGCTAATATTATTGAATATTTAAATCGTGAATTTCCATTTGGCCTTACTGGTGCGCAAAACCAGCCTGGTGGTCAATCTAATATTGGCAAAATTATTACGTATCAGCCATACAATGAAGCCAAGAGCGACAAAGAGTTCTATGCGTTTGATTATAATTTAAGTACTTGGTATTATCTTGGCAAGATTGCGGATACTGGTATGCGCGATGTTAAATTAATGGATGAAAGTGCGGCCACTTATGAAAACCTGAAAACTTTGACTTCTGATGGCCTTGTTTTCTTACAGAATTCTGTTACTGTTTCAGATAGTTCGATTCCTTCCTATTGGTCTAGTACCTATAAGTTTGGAGCGTAGATATGAAACTTGAACAAATTAAAGGTCCGTTCTCAATAAAATCCAGCCATACATTTAAGGCTGGTGCGGGTAATTCTTATGTACATATCGGCATTCAGATTCCAAAGCGTCAACCGATTGCTTATTCTGAATACCGTGCTTTAAATGAGGGGAAAGAGGATATTATCCTTTTTCCGCAAATTCCTGATTATGACGTTACAATCACCACAAATGAGAGTGAATTTTCATATAAGGTAAATGAAACAGGTATACTTGAGCTTGATGGTAATTTCGGTTCAAAGCTAAAATTCACTTTTGAGAAGAGTATGCCGCCAGAAACAATTATAGACGTTATCTATAAAGACGAGGAAGAATAAGGAGGTAGTAAATGGCTAAAGGTAATCCAAATGATTCTACGATGAAAAATAATTTTGTTGCTAAGGTATATGACCCTACGCTTAAAACATATAGGCCGATTTATGTTGCGCCAGATGCTACCGACAATAAGCGTGGTGAAGTCTGGCTTTCAGACGCGACAAATGCGACCGATAGTGCGGCCACAGGTGTTGTTGCCGCTACGCCAAAAGCAGTTAAGGCCGTTAATGACAATGCGAACAATAAGCTAGACAAGACAACTGCTAACGCGCAATCAGTTAAGTCTCCTACTACATTCGCTGGCAAGGTTACTGGTAATGGCGGATTCACTGGAAACCTAACTGGTAATGTCACTGGTAATGCCGATACAGCTACGAAGCTAAAGACCGCACGCTCAATAAGTGTTAAGGGTGGTAATAATGGTGGTACAGGCAGCGCTAATTTTGATGGTTCTGGAAATATTTCAATTACAATTCCATCAATTGATGCGGCAAGTGTCACTGGGGTGTTACCTTTAAATACAATTCCGCAAGGTGCGCTACACGAAGTCATGAAAGGTGCCACTGCCAATGCAGCTGGTCACTCTGGTCTTGTTCCTGCTCCTGCTGCTGGAAGTCAGAACAAATTCCTTCGTGGAGACGGTACATGGCAAGTTGCTGGCGGGGTCACTGGCGGGGTCACTGGCGGGGTCACTGGCGTTAAGGGTAATGCGGAAAGCAATTACCGTACAGGCAATGTCAATCTTACTTGTGCTAATATCGGCGCTGCAACCGCTAACCACAATCACGATGCGAGTTATTTAAAGCTATCTGGCGGTACACTGACAGGTTCTCTAACTGGTCAGAACATCGTTCCTAGCGCTACAAACTCTTATTCTCTTGGTTCCTCTAGTGCAAAGTGGAATTATGTTTATGCTAATAAGATTGTTGGTACTCTTACTGGCAATGTAGAAGGTAATGCGACTAGCGCTACAAACGCTCAATCTGCGAACAAGTTTAATAATACTGTTGCGCTGAGCGGAGATATTACAACATCTGCTACAAGTTTTAATACGGCAAGTCCTATTACAATGGCTACGACTATTGGTAATGGCAAAGTGACTGCGGCTAAGATTGCCGATGGAGCTGTTACAAATGGTAAACTTGCAGATGATGTTGGTACTGTTTATGTTGGTATGAGTAAGCCAACAGAAGGACATGTTAAACTGTGGATACTGCCCTCTAAATAGCTTAGCTGATAGATGTGGCTGATTTTATGGTGAGTGATGGGACGAATTTTTCTGAATTTGTCCCTTCTAAAGCCGATGGTGTGGTAGATTACAATAATCCGAATAATGTAATCAAGCTAGGATGGTCTGGGGATAGTTTTACTGCCGCGGATTTTACTTATGCTCTTGGACTAAGCAATGATAAGAAAATTAAAGACGTATCTAAGACAGAATATAAAAAGTGGTTAGGTCTTAATGCTGTTGATAATACAGCAGACGCAAGCAAATCAGTCGATTATGCGAATCGAGCGGGTTCAATTAAAGATTCTAGCGATGGGCGTGGTTTAAAAGTTTCTTATAGCGCTGCGGACTTGCCCTATTCTGGTTTTACTTGGATAGCTGCATATGATGGCAACACATTAAAAACAATCAATAAAAATATGTTTGCGCAGGCGTCGCATACACATTCTGAATATGCGGCAAATGATGTTGTCACCATATCATCTTCTCAGCCTACGTCCTCTACTTGTAAAATATGGATAAAAATTTAAGGAGATAATATGAATACGGTTCTCATGGGGGGGGCTTTTAGCCTTAGTATAGTTTACTGTGATGCTAATGGCTAAAGCCTATTATCCCACTGGTAATGGTTCTTATACTGAATGGACACCTGATATGGTTGGTGCTTTGGGCGCTAATTTTGCGGGCATGTCTTATAAACGTTATGATGGTAAAACAGATTGGAATGAATTAGCTGCTGGCATTTATTATATCGGTCAGACTTCTTTTTCAGCTGATTTGCATCAACCTGCGGGAGCCTATTCATACGGCGTTCTTTTAGTGTTTTCAAATAACGGCAATAATATTACTCAAATCTATATTGCGCATTATGATGGCAACTTCTGGTATCGTCAGCGCTGGTCATCTAGTAATGAGTTTTGTAGTTGGAATAAGATGATTACAAATACGAATATAGGTAAACAGTCAGTTAATTATGCCAATTCCTCTAATTATGCCAATTACTGTAATAATGAGAGAAGTGTTGTTATATCCTCTACACGGCCTACAGATGATAAATGCAAAATTTGGGTACAGATTTAAAGTAGAAACTATGTTTATTAACCTTTACGGGGGGGGGCTACTGCGGTAGCTCTATAGATACCATTCTATATGATATGGAGTGAGCGAATTCTATCTTTCAAACGGGAAGAATTTTACTGTAATCCCAGCTATGACAGCGCAAGAAAATAATGCCGATACTATAGATGATTTAATTGCTAAATTGGTAAATAGACCTCCATCACTTGGGTCGTGTATGTTTAATCAGTCAAAAGAGAAAAGATTGAGCTTTACTGGTGGCTCTTGGTATAATTATCTGTATGTACCGCATAGGACTGGTGTTGGTGGAGATAATTATAAATTTGGTAATTTATTGTTATTTCCTATGGTTGGCCCGGGCAAGGCTTATAGAGTGACTTATTCAAATGGTTCTGTTATCTCTGTAGAGGAATTTTATACGAATGCTTATCCTCCTTCTAAATCTGCTGTTGGATTAGGAAACGTAGACAATACCGCCGATTCGTCTAAGAGTGTGAAGTATGCGGCGAGTGCTGGTAGTGCAAGCTCAGCGAGTTATGCAACAAAAGCTGGTAGTTCTGATAATGAATATTGCGTTATGGTACAATCTGCGCAACCGACAGATTCAAGATGTAAACTGTGGATTAAAATCTAATATAACTTTGGGCAAAATCCTATTACGGGTTTTGCCCTTTTTTCATATAGATATAGAATATAATTCTAAGAAAGAAAAGGAGTTTTATGTGAATAAGTTTAATGAATTGACCTCTCTAGGGGGGGGGCTACTGCGGTAGCTTAAAATTTATAAATCAATTTGATATTATGATTTTAGATGACCTCCCAAATAAGGAGGTTGAATAATGAGCAATTTTGTAAATCTTTTAGATATTATTTATCCTATAAATAGTATGTATATTACTACTAGCACTGTTTCACCTGCAACGTCTATCGGTGGCACTTGGACACAGATTAAAGATGGCGCTTGCTTGGCCGCATATACTAGTACTTCTGGTTATACGGGCAGCAAACATATTACAGTTGACCAAATGCCAGCACATAAACATTCTGCTACAAATAAACGTTTTGGCAGCACTTTTAACAATGATTGGCCCTATCAATGGGGCGGTGGTGGACTTGATGATACTGGTGATTTTAATACTAAATATACTAGTACCGAGGGAAAAGGACTTGATTATTATCCTTATTCATATGCTTGTAGAGTCTGGGTACGAACTGCTTAAAATCTAAAATCTAATATCCTAAATGAAAGGATATTATGAAAAACTTAATGACTAATCACGGTCGTTGGGGAGGGGGCTACAATAATGTAGCTTCTTCTTCAATGGCTGTTCTAGGCATGGTGATTTACCATGTCTAATTTTGTAAATCTTTTAGATATTATTTATCCAGTAGGTAGTATATACTTTAGTACTTCTAGTATTTCTCCTGCGAGTAGTATTGGCGGAACTTGGACTAAAATAGAAAATTGTTTGCTCGCGGCAAGTGGTGATACCTATAACGTAGCTGGAAGTTTTTCTGGTAGTAATATGATTTCTTCGCTAGCTATACCAGACCATCAGCACAATGTTGTTGGTTGGAATGGTGAACTGCAACAATATTCAGGTATTGGTTTTTGGAATACTAATGCTGCTGCTGGTAGTTTATGGCAATTATTGTCAGTCGGTACTAAAGATGGTGGCGATACTGGTTGGAATTTGTGGACTAAAGGTACTTGGAAACTTGATGATAACGGAAATTCTGTTACCGAACAACGAGAGCATATTCCATATCATTATTCTTTAGCAGTATATAAAAGAACAGCCTAAGAAGATTTTATAATATTCTTTCTATGCAATTAGAAAGGATATAAATGAGTAATTTTGTAAACCTTATGGATATTATATATCCAGTAGGTTCAATCTATCAGAGCATGAATGCAACATCTCCTGCTAGCTCTATTGGTGGCACTTGGACACGATTGAACACTTTTCTTTATGGGTCTACAACCGCCAAGAATACGGGCGGCGAAGCAACGCACACGCTTAGCCTTAATGAAATGCCCGCTCACAGCCACAATGGTTCTACAGGAGAAGCCGGCAAACACAATCACAGTATTGATGCACGAATTATCGCATGGTACGGTCCAGGTGGAGGTAACGTTCTTCAAGGTACTGGTGATTATTTTGGTTCTGTTGGTAGCTTTGGTGGACAGTATACGTCTGAGGTTGGTAACCATACCCACACTATTGCTTCTAATGGGGGGGCAAGCACACAACAACTTGCCACCTTACACAACTTGCTTTATTTGGTATCGCACAGCGTAGCAAGCAATCTAAATCTAAGCGAGGTTGCGTATGTCTAATTACGTTAACCTCATGGATATTGTCTACCCTGTTGATTCTGTATATATTTCTTTTCATAGCACTTCACCGGCATCCAGTATTGGCGGTACTTGGACACAAATAACTGATAAAGTGCTACGAGCTTCAACAAATACCAATACCGGCGGGAAAGACACACATACGCTTAGTATTAATGAAATGCCAGCTCATAGGCATGGAGATGCAACATGGGTATATTATGCTCACCTTGTAAATGGTGGTGTTCAAAAGGGCCACAGATTGACTTGGGTTACTGATAACTCTTGTAGTAAAAATGAGACTTTTAATAAATCAACTGGTGGTGGCAAAGCTCACAATAATTTACCAGCTTATCAAAATTGCTATGTGTGGCATAGAACCGCTTAATTTATTTCATTCGAGGGAAACTTTATGTTTCCCTCATTTTTTTATGGGCAAATTCCTAAAATCAAATATAAATTATTTTCATATTATATTAGATTATGTAGAGAAGAAGGGATATTGCCGAGAATGGATGCTTTGTCGCAACTAGTGTCGCAATACTCTTTCGGAGCTATCGTTATGCTAGTTGTGACTTTAGTTGTTGCTTTTAAATTTTTAAGTGAACTATTGGAATATTTTTATAATAAATTAAAAAAATTCTTCAATTATCAGACACTTAAAGATACACAGCACTCTGAGATTATAGAAAGTATTGCTTCGTTGCAAGCAGACATTAAAAGGCTTAGCCAAGAAATTAGCAACCAATCGAATGATATTAAAGCACTCCAAGAGCATGAAAAACTTACTCTTGAAAGATTGCAGGAGAACTCCCGCAGTTATATCATTGACAAGCATCACTATTTTTGCTATAAAATCAAGGCTATTGATGACCTTAATTTAGAATCTTTAGAGCGCAGATATTTATATTATAAAGCGGCAGGCGGCAACTCATTCATTGATGGCTTAATGGAAGAGATACGCGAACTACCGAGAATCAATCTTTCAAATCCACAATTTATTGTAAGCCAAAAGAACAATGAAAGGGGTGAATAAATGAGTCAGGAATTAAAAGCAGTTACAGTCAATTTAAAGTCTCTTGACCAAGACATTCAAGACCCTATTGTGGCTGGCGGTGCAGATGCAAATGGTCGTACTTTTAGAATTATTTTCGACCAAGAAGCTGCTGCGCAATGTGTCGCAGATACAAAAGTTTATTTGAGTTGGCGGCATGTTCAACTAGATATAAAAGGATATAATGTTTTTACAAAAACACATGAAGACCCTATCGTATGGGAAATTAAATGGCCGCAAGCCATGTTACACGAAGGAGACGTGCTTTGTTGTGTCGAATTAGTTGATTCGGTATCAATTGCTTCTAGCACGAATTTTCTTGTACATGTATTGTCCGACCCAAATGACGGCTCTGCGTTTGTCGTTTCTGATGATTTTAGCGCTTTTCAAAATGCTGTAATCCATCTTGCTACTCTTGGGGACAAGATGGAAAAACAAATGGAGGAACAGCGTAAAGAGTTTAAAGAAATCAAACAAATTGCGACAAGTGCATATGATAAAGCCGTTTCAGTAGAAAATAGACTAGACCGGATAGCTATCAGCGCAGAAGTTAAGATTCTAGAATTTTAGCTATATGGTTTATTTTTATATATATAAAAATTTTTATACTCAATAGAGAGGGGTTACAAACATATGGCTGATGCAGAAAATGCAAAAAAAATTAGTTTTTTTCATGGTTCTGAAACAAAACTAAATGACAGTATTACCGCTGGGACTATTGGTACAAATAGTGTCGTTATTTCTACAGAAGATAATATGATTTATGTAGATGATTCTAAAGTGCCGCATACTCTTGGCAATGCTAAGTCTAAAGAAGCTCACACTGTTCAACTAGGCGTTGGTGGAAGTGTTGGCGGTATCAAGACTGGCGATGTTATTGAAGCTGGTACTGATTTAGATGCATTAATTAAAAAGATTATTATGAAACGTGTACCTGCTACATATATTGCACCTAAGATTTCTCTTGCGGTTTCAAAAGGCGCTCAACCAGGCAATTATGAAGTCGGCACCACACTTACAGCAACCATGACAGCAAACTTTACGAAGCAAGATGCTGGCGCTCTTACCGCAATTAAAATTTCTGATGGTACTGTAGACGTACTTGAGGGTACTACTAGCCCACTAGTTCTATCTGACCATTCAATTACTATTGGAGAAGGTACCACTTCTTTTAAAGCTATTGCTTCTTATGCCGAGGGTGCAATCAAGCAAGATAATCTTGGAGATGATTCCCCAGCTGGTCATATTACTGCTGGTTCTATTACATCAAATGCACTTTCTTATGTTGGAAAGCGAAATGCCTTTTATGGCACTGGTGTAGGCTCTGTACCTGAGCTAAATTCTGCAATTGTACGTGGTCTTACTGGTAAGTCTCTTAATCCTACTGCTGGTACCAAACTTACCATTAAAGTCGCTCAAGGACAACAGTATATTGTTTTCGCCTATCCTGCGGCTCTTCGTGATGTAAGCCAAGTTAAATATGAAGAAACAAATGATATTGGTATGGCTTCTAGCTTTACCAAGCAAACCGTGTCTGTCGAAGGTGCCAACGAAGCAACAGCTGCAAACTATAAAGTTTATAGTTACGCTATGGCTGCTCCTGCCGCAGCTCCAATGACATTTACAGTAACCATTTAGAAAGGAGTTATAAATTATGGCTATTGATAGCACAAAACTATTGGTTGCTGTAAAAGCCTATTCTCGTGGTAATGCTCTTCCACTTGATGCTTCGAGTGTCCATGAGACATTAGCAGCCGCACAGACCTATGCAGATTCAGCTATTGCTTATGGCGGTCAAGTCATTACCGCATTGGTTGATGGTAAGTATAAAGCATATATGCTTCAACCAAAAGCTGAGGGTACAGGTTTTAATCTTTCTCCTATTGGAATTGATGGTGAAATTGACCCAACCAAGGTAAAAGAGTATGTTAAGGTAGTAGAAGCTCTTCCAGAAACCGACCAAGAACAAGGTGTTATCTATATTAATACTACAGATAACAAAGGATATATCTATACTGGTTCTGGCTTCAAGGTAATTTTTGAACAAGTTGAGAATCTTAAAGCAACCATTGAAGCTATTCAAGCTAAATTAGATAGCTTGACTGGTGAAGGTGAAGGTTCTGTAAAGAAAGCTCTTGTAGATGCAAAGGCATATACAGATACTACTGTCGCTGGCAAGGCTGATAAAGCAACTACTTTGGCTGGATACGGCATTGCTGATGCTTATACAAAAGAAGCAGCTGATACTGCAATCGCTTCTGCTATTGCGAAAGCAGACCATTTAAAGCGTGCTATTGTCGATGCTCTCCCTGCTGTCGATGAAGCTGATGCTAATACTATCTATATGGTTCCAGTTGATGACCATTATGATGAATACATTCTCGTTGTAGCTAGTGAAGTCAAGAAATTTGAAAAAATCGGTGACAGTAAGGTAGACCTTTCTGATTACGCGACTAAAGATGAAGTTGCGACCGCCAAGCAAGCTGCAATTGATGCTGCCGCTACTGACGCTCAGGCCAAGGCAGATACCGCACAAACTGCTGCAATTGCAGAAGCGCAGAAAAAAGCCGATGCGGCTCAAGCTGCTGCCATTGCCGCTGCTGTTGAAAAAGATACTGCCACTCTGACAAGCGCAAAAAAATATGCTGACAGTCTTGCTGTTAATTATGAAAAAGCGGGTGCCGCTGCCAAAGCTCTTGAAGATGCAAAAGCATATACGGACACGCAAGGTGCTACGACACTTGAACAAGCTAAAGCATATACCGATGGTCAAATTTCTCCCATCCAAGAGAATTTAAATACTAAAGTCGATGCTGCTCAAGTAAAGACTATTCTTTCTGAAAAAGTCGGTGACATTGCCGAAGGTACTACTATTAAGCAGTATATTGATACAAGCGTAGGTTCCGGTGGAACTGCTAGTGCAGAAGCAATTGCAGCAGCAAAGAAAGAAGCCATTGAAACTTCTAAAATTTACACGGATAACGCTTTAACAATTGTAGAAATTTAGGAGTTAAAATGGCTGTAATTCGTGTATATACGACTGTGGCCGCAAAATTAAATAAATTACCAGTTAGCGATGGAAATTTAGTTTTTGTTTCCGATACCCATCACATCTATTTAGATTATAACGGTCTACGAATTAAATATAATTGTATCCAAGAATTTCCTACAGACAAAGATAGAATTGATAAATTAGCACCAGTTGAAGGCTATTATTATGTAGAAGAAACTGGCGTGATGTGGCGCTATAAAGACGGGTGGAAACAGCTTACCCCTTCTAATTTACAAACCATAACTTTTGGTGCTTCTGTTGAAGATTTTCCAAAAGAAGGAAAAGAAACTATGATATATATTGCCGATAAAGCAATTTATAAATGGAATGCGGCCCTTCATACATATATGTGTGTTGCTAATAATACAGAATGGACAACTATTTAAAGGAGACATGAATGAGTCAAGTTAAATTTGTAGCTGCTACTCTTGCCGGCTATCAAAGTCTTACAAATAAAGATGATAATACCATTTATTTTGTAGAAGAAGAACAGCGTATTTACAAAGGTGATACCCCATACTCTGGTGGCGTTTACGAGAAAGTAAATGCACTTCCAAAACAAGGTAAAATTAATACTCTATATATTGTAGGTGACAAAGGAGATAATGTTGCCTATTGGGATGGTACTAAGTACATCACAGTTGTTAAGCCAACAACTGTTGCCGAAGACCTTTCTGCCCTTACCAAGCGCGTTACTACAGCAGAAGGTAATATTTCTGCCGCAGATGGAAAATTAACGGTTATTCAAGGTGAGGGCGAAGGCTCTATCAAGAAAGCTGCCGCTGATGCTAAGGCTGCTGCCATTGCTACCGCCGCAGCAGATGCCACCACAAAGGCTAACGCTGCTCAAGCTGCTGCTATTACCGAAGCTGGTAAAAAAGCTAATAAGGCTCTTGAAGATGCCAAGGCTTATTCCGATGGTCTAGCCAAGAATTATGCTACTGCCGCCCAAGGCGCCAAGGCTGACTCTGCTGTTCAGGCCGCAGATGTTGTTTCTGGCACTGCTAATGGTACAATCTCTGTTAAGGGTTCAGACGTTGCTGTTAAGGGTCTAGGCTCTGCTGCTTATCAAAACAGCGGTGCCTTTGATGCTTCTGGTGCTGCTGCTGGTGCTCTTACTGAAGCTAAAGCCTATGCTGACACAAAAAAGACCGAAGCCGTTGACGCTGCTGCCGCAGATGCTACAACTAAGGCCAATAACGCTCTTGCTTCTGCTAAAGAATATGCTAACGGCCTAATGGAATGGCAAACACTCTAATTTAAATTAGATTAAGGAGATTGTATGTCTGCTGATATTAGATTTTACACAGGCGTGCAATCAGAGTATGATGCGTTGGGGTCTACCAAAATAGACCCAAACGGCATCTATTTTCTTTCAGATACCACGAGTATCATGAAAAATAATATCAAATACAGCTGTGGCGATATTAAAATTGCCACCGGCTCTGCCGCAGGTATTATCAAGCCAAGCGGAGATTTTGATATTACCTCTGACGGCACACTTTCAATTTATAAAGCGATGTCCGTTAATAGTTTTTCTAACAATAGCGGCACACTTGAAATAGGTTCTCGTCTTCCATCTTCCAACTTCTCTTGGAATTTGAACAAGCAACCTTCTAAACTGACAATTACAGCAGGTAGCAAATCATTTGAAATCAACAAGACGCAATCTGGAACTGCGGCAATCACATTTGCGGCACCTCTTACCGCAACGACCGCATTTACTTTGACTGCTACTGACGCTCGCAAAGCCACATCTACTAAGCAGACTACAATTTACTTTTTAAATGGTAAATACTATGGTGTGAGCAATATAACAGATACTTCTAAGATAGATGCGGCGTTTGTCAAAGGGCTTACTAGAAATCTAGTGTCTGGCCGCACAGGTTCATGGAAGGTTACTGCCAATGCCGGGCAGTATATTTACTTTGCTATTCCTGCTTCTTTTGGAACTCCCGCATTTTATGTTGGAGGTTTCGAGGGTGGCTTCAACAAAGTAAAGACTTTTGATTTTACAAATGCAAGTGGCTATACCGCTTCTTATAATATCTATAGGTCAACTAATGCAGGATTAGGTGCAACTACGGTGGAGGTGAAATAATGCCTGTTCAACTTATTGATAAAATCAAACAAAAGAATAACGGCACTTTCAAACTCGTAGATGCTTCTGATATTAACTGGGATGTTAACATTCCGAGTGATAAAGTTCCAGCAGAATATGTTAAAAAAGATGCCATGAACACGGCTATCGCAAATGCAGTAGCAGGTGCGCCGCATCTTAAACGTGTTGTGCTGGCAAAAGGGTCAACTCTTCCTTCTACTGGTAAAGAAAATACAATTTATATGCTACCAGATTTGACTGAATCAAACAATGAATATACTGAATATTTTTGGGTTAATGGCAAATTTGAAAAACTCGGCGGGTCTAAGACCGATTTGTCGAACTATCCAACCAAGAGTGAGATGAATTCAGCAATTAAGACTGCATCTGGTGCGTCTTCGACAGACGCGCAAGCAAAGGCAAATAAAGCCCTTAAAGATGCAAAGGCATATACCGACCAAGAGAAAGCGAAATATCTTCCTCTTACTGGTGGTACTTTATCTGGTAAAATTAAATATGCGGCTGGTCAGGTTATTAGTGATAATAATGACATTGCCACTAAAGCATATGTTGATACCGTTGCAAGCGGCATTTTGCCATCTGATGTTTTAACAGTTCCTTCTATTACTACTGGCACTACAAATGGTACAATCAAAGTTAAAGATAAATCTGTGGCAGTATATGGTTTAAAATCTGCCGCATATCATTATGCTTCTGATTTTGCTACGCCAGATGATTTAACTTGGTCTTCTATTGAATAATATATCAGAAAGGATGTGAGCAAGATAGCAAGAGTAAAATTTATCAGAGATAAAGAACCTAATATCAAAGCACTCACTGCCAAAAATAAAGTATTGGACGGTGCATTGTATGTTGCCATCGATACCGGCACTTTGTGGATGGGTATTTCTTCATCATCTCTGATTCAGATTAAAGACAATATCAATACAAATACAACTTATAATTTAACCAAGAGTGGTAATACAATTACTCTCAGGGGTAGCGATGGTAGTACCTTTAATGTTACAGATTCAAATACTGTATATGGCAATGCTACTACCAGTGCCGCAGGTCTTATGTCTGCCGCAGACAAGGCTAAACTTGACGGTGTTTCCACAGGTTCAAATCGCGTTGCCGTTGATGCAGAACTTTCTACTACTTCAACAAATCCTGTACAAAATAAGGTAATTAAATCTGCGCTTGACGGTAAGTCTAATACTGGTCACAAGCACGTTAAAGCGGACATTACAGATTTTCCGACTTCAATGCCAGCATCAGATGTTCCTGCGTGGGCTAAGGCTTCAAGTAAGCCTAGCTATACCATTAGTGAAGTTAGTGGTAATCTTCCTGCTTCGCGCATTAGCGGTGTAATTGATGCAGCGCATCTTCCAAGCTATGTCGATGATGTTATCGAAGGTTATTTAAATGGTGGCAAATTCTATACTACAAAAAGCTCTAGTGGCGCATATTCCGGTGAAATCAAAGCCGAAGCTGGTAAGATTTATGTTGACCTTAGCAATAACAAAACCTATCGTTGGAGCGGTAGCACATATGTCGTGATTTCTGAAACTATTGCCCTCGGTACAACTCATGCCACAGCTGGTTACGGTGATGAATCTCGTGCTGCATATAATCACTCCATATCTACTGGCAATCCGCACAAGACTACAAAAGCCGATTTGGGTCTTGGTAGTGTAGAGAATAAGTCTTCTGCGACAATTCGTGGTGAACTTACAAGCGCTAACGTTACTACTGCTCTTGGCTACACCCCGCCAAAGACAGATACAAATACTCATTATACTACCCATATCGTAGCTGGCGCAAAAAGTGGCACTGCAAATGCTGCTACTACAAACGGTAACACTTATATCAATGTTACAGATGATAATACTTTCCGTAGTGGTGTGGTTATTAAAGGTACTGGCGCTACTTCTGTAACATCTGACGCAAGTGGTAATATTACAATACATTCTACAGATACAAATACTGTATATGGCAATGCTACTACCAGTGCCGCAGGTCTTATGTCTGCCGCAGACAAGGCTAAACTTGACGGTGTTTCCACAGGTTCAAATCGCGTTGCCGTTGATGCAGAACTTTCTACTACTTCAACAAATCCTGTACAAAATAAGGTAATTAAATCTGCGCTTGACGGTAAGTCTAATACTGGTCACAAGCACGTTAAAGCGGACATTACAGATTTTCCGACTTCAATGCCAGCATCAGATGTTCCTGCGTGGGCTAAGGCTTCAAGTAAGCCTAGCTATTCTTGGTCTGAAATTTCTGACAGACCGTCAATTCCTTCTGTTGGTAATGGTACCGTTACAATTACACAGAACGGTGCTACAAAGGGTACGTTTACTCTGAATCAATCTGGTAATGCGACTATTGCGCTTACGGATAATAACACGGTATATAGTCTACCTGCTGCCACATCTTCTACTCTTGGTGGCGTTAAGGTCGGTTCTAACATTACTAACAGTAGCGGCACAATTTCTCTTACCAAGGCAAATGTAACTTCTGCTCTTGGTTATACACCTCCCACTTCTGATACTAACACTTGGCGACCAGAAGAAGTCATTATTTCTTCTACTCAACCTAGTGCAAGCACTTGTAAGTTGTGGATAAAAATTTAAAATTATTGGGCAAAGTATTATAATTTTTATCCTCTAATTTTTAGGTACAATAGAGAGAAAAATCTTAAAGACACTACGAAGATATGGTAATGAAGTTAAATCAGATTCCATATAATAAAATAGATTAACAATAGCGGTCTTTATCAGATTGTGGCGAATTTCACATTTGCCGCAACAGAAGCAGGACCAATAGAAACACAAATGTATCGCAACGGCAACGCTCTTCCAGCGGCACATGCTATCGACACAGGTGCCGCAGCAAGTAATCTTGTGTCTCAAGCGTTTTCCGCACTTGTCACGGTTCCTTGCAATGCTCCGCAAGCAACAATTAACGTTAAGGCGTTAAGTGCTACGAGTGTCCGTATTGCCAACATCATTGTGGTAAAGATTGCGTAATGGAAATTTTTAAAACGCTACTTGACCAAGTTGATGATGAAATATGCGGTGCAAAGGAGTATGCGGAGCTAGCGCTGTCATTGAAAGACGAATCGCCGCAACTGTCTAGTATGTATAATGATTTGTCTAAGCAAGAGTATTCTCACATACAGATATTACATTCACATTTACTCAAGGTTTATGAATCTCTTGGAGAACAAACTGATATAGTGCAGAATCTATTTGATTGGCAAAACAAAAAACTAATTGACGGTGCGGCACATGTCAAGACATTAATTGATATGTACAAGTAGCTTAAATTTTTGGGCAGAATTATGTAAATAGTTCTGCCCATTTTTTATGTATAATTAGTAAAATACGATTTAAAAGGAAAGGAGGAATTGAATGGGCTATTCTTATTATAGTGCTTCTGCTAGCGCTAATCAAAATACCGTAACGGTAGTAGTAACTATGAATAACAATGGCATAACTTGGGACGCTAGCGGCGTCACTTTTTGGGCAGAAGTACAAGGATGTTCTAGACAGTCTATTTCAGGAGTTGCCATTCCATATGGTCAAAGTATATCAAGAACTTTTAGTTTTTATGTTGGCAATAGTACGTCTGCAAGGACACTTTGGTTTAAGGGCGGCGGTAGCGCTATTGGTTCTTTTGGAGCTACAGAAGGTTCTGGAAATGTATATGTTCCTGCAACACCTCCATCTGTCACAACCCCTCCTATAGTAACTAATCAAAAAGCTGTATTATCTGGTTCAACAGTTACTATCTCTTGGACAAATAATGGTTCTGGTACAAGCAATCCAACAGGTAATTACGTAGACGTGAAAATTGATAATGATAACTGGAAAAATATTTTAAATACAAAAGCTACCAGCACGACATATACTGTCTCTGCTAATCATAGGTACCAATTTAGAATTAATTCATATAACTCTGCTGGGCAGTCAGCGTATCAAACTACAAACACTATTTATACTGAGCCACCTGCACCCTCTATTGTTAATGCAAACGCTATAATTCTGCCAACAGCCGGTAATATTAGTTTTACAATTGATAACAGTAATACAAATTATCCTTCAAAAAAGAACGAATGGCAATATTCTACAGATAAAGGTTCATCTTGGTCTACTGTACAGGCAAATGAAGGAACCGTTGTTAATCGTAGCTCTTCTAATTCATCTCTTAATTCTTTTATTATGGGATTAAAACATAATAGTAATGCTCGTGTAAGGGCAAGGACTTATAATGCAGATAATTCAAGAGCTTCTACTTGGTCATCAGCTGCTGCAATTTCTACGCATGAGCAACCAATAGCCTATGTAAACATTCCTGCCGGGGCTAAAATTAAAGCCATTTATATCAATAAAGGTTAATTTTTTAAGAAATAAAAGGAGTATAAATGAAGATTTTAAACGAAGAAGACGTTGAGATTAAAGAATCTGACGTTGATACAATGAAAGGCTATTTAAAGCCTGATAAGAAATTTGTCATGCATCACGATGAGCAACTTGAAATTCCAGAGAAAAAACATTATGAAGTTGAACGTTTTGTCTTTGAAGATGGCTCGCAAATGCTTATCGAAACCAACGAAGACCCGCACGTAAAGGTTATTGATGACCAAGCTGGCGTCTTTGAATACATAGACAAAGGTGAAGGTAATGTTTATCGCGGTGCAGAAATTAAATCTGTAATCGACCACGAGCATGTAGAACACAAAGACGCATATGATGAATATGAAGATATTCAACGTTACGTTCTATATACCGAAGCCGAGCTTAAAGAACGTAAGGAAATGGAAGAGAAACAGGCAAAGCAGGCTGCATTTATGGAAAATGGCCCTGACCAGCTTGAATCTCATACTACATCTATCGGTGATTTAACTATTATGTTGTCTGAAATCGTTGCAGGAAGTGATGAATAATGGTAGTATCTAAAATGGCCTTTAAAATCGTTAAAAGTGCAGTACAAATCCGTCTTGAGCGTGGTGAAGAACTGGAAGATATTCTCGCCAGCTATCCTAAACTGTCTGCGGAACAGACTGTCGAACTTCGTGAATTCTATACTCCAAAAGAAAGTGAGTAATTATGGACTTTATTCTAGGTGTAATTGCTTGTGCATTGCTAATTACCATTATCGGCACTGTTAAGAAATTTGTCGTTAATCGTTTTATCCAGATGGAATCTGATATTGATGACCTTAACGAACTTGTTTCTGAGATTGTATCAGGAAGTGATGAATAATGGCACGTCCCACTAAAGGTGTTTCCGCACTCGCTTTTAAAATCGTTAAGAAAGCTGTTAAGATTCGTCTAGACCGTGGCGAAACTCTTGATGATATTCTTGCTAGCTATCCTAAGCTATCTCAGGCTCAAGCTGATGAAATTCTTGAGGAATTCAAGAATTATAAATCTGAATAGGAGATTTAACAATGTTTGATTTATCAACTATCTCTACCTATTTCGTTCCTAGTGTAGTTATTCTATGTCTTTTGGTCGGCTACATTATTAAGAACTTGATTCCAAATGATTCTATTAACCGTTTTATTCCTCTTATCGTAGGTGTGCTTGGCGTTGCCGCCACAATCTTTACTGCCGTCACAACAGGTGTTCCAATTACTGTTGATGTTGTAGTTGCAGGATTAAGTAGTGGTTTGGCAAGTACAGGTCTTTTTGAAGCCTATAAAAATCTTCTCAACGGTTCCGATAAAGAATCTAAATAATGTTACACAAGGGAGCCTAACGGCTCCCTTTTTTATTTCCAACAGAAAGGAAAATTATGGATTGGAAAAACATTCAAGCTGATGTAACCAAGATTCTGCCTTGCGACTATACCGCAGGTCGTGAAGGTGCTAACATTACTGGTATTACTATTCATCATATGGCTGGCAATCTTTCTATCGACCAGTGCTATAATCTGTGGAGCCGTTCACAGACTTCTGCTCACTATGCGGTTCAGTCTGATGGCAAAATCGGCCAGATGGTCAATGATTGGGATACTGCTTGGGCTTGCGGCAATTGGTATGCTAATACGCATACTATCTCTATTGAGCACGCTAACAACAACAGCAATCCTTGGACCGTCTTCCCTGCTGCTCTAGAGTCTGGTGCGCATCTTGTAGCTGCTCTTTGTCTCTATTATAATCTTGGCCGTCCTCAGTGGCTAGTCAATGTCTTCCCGCATCGCTACTGGTCTGCTACGGCGTGCCCGGGTGAACTATATGGTTCTCAGAAAGACGAGTATATTAACCGTGCGCAGCAATGGTATGATGCGATGAAGAATGGTTCACAAGCTGCTCCTGCTCCTTCTACAAATAAGCCTACTCCTGCGCCTGCTCCTACTAATAAGCCAGCCCCCGGCAAGGCTATCGTTAATGTTCATTATGCTTTGCGCAATCTTAATGGTGGTTGGAATGGTACAATTACTAACTTCAATAATTCTGATTCCAACGGTTTTGCTGGCGTTCCTTGCGGCAAGCATGATTATCTATGTGCTTGGGTTGACCACGGTACTCTTAAGTATCAGGTTCACACTCAGCAGGACGGCTGGCTAGGCTACGTATCACAAGGTAATCAGAATGACCTTGTTAATGGCTGTGCTGGTATCGGTGGTCATGCGATTGACGGTGTTCGTATGTTCTATATTACTCCAAAGGGTGAAAGCTACAAGCAAGTATACTATCGTTCTCAGACTGTTGACCGTAAAGGTTGGCTAAACTCTGTATGCGATGACGGTTCTACATATGGTGGCGATGATTTCGCTGGTATGTATGGTGAAGCTCTTGACCGTCTACAAGTCTGCATTTCTGATGCTAATCCATTTTAATTAAATAAAATAAGGGGTATTCTCTTAATTGAGAATACCCCTCTTTTTTTATGGCTTTAGAAAGCCGATTCAGTTTTATTAATTTCAATATTGGCTGCACACCCGATACAAATAGCATCTGCGGTATCGCTATCTACTTCTTTTTTATAGTGCTCTTGGATAAAGTCAATGGCGGTTTGTTTTTGCTCCGCTCTCTTTCTACCCCATGACATACCATATTTATCTTTCAAAATCTTACGCCAGTGCGATGGAGAAAGACAATATAGATTCTTTTCATGCTTCTCACACCAGAATAAAATCATTGCCTGCACATATGCTAATTTCTTGTATGTCTCGACATTGCCCATTTGCAATTGAATATCTTCATATACGATAGCATCAAAATGATAAGTCTCGTATAAATCATCTAATTCATAAAGAAATTCAGTCAGACGCTTTCCTAGCTCTTGGTTAGAATGAATGGTGAAAGCTCCACAATTTAAGATTTTATCATTATCAAAAACCGCAACGCCTGTTGTATTCAAACTTTGGTCTAATGCTAAGAGACGCATTAAATATCAATCCCAGCAAAATCAAGTTTATTTGCATATAGCTTAGCAAACAGCACAGTATTCGTAACAGCGCCTACGCCATTGGGGACTGGTGTGATATAATCAGCCAAATCTTTAACACTATCATAATCTACATCGCCGCAAATATGTCCTTGTTCATCATAGTTAATGCCAACATCAATGATGTTTAAACGAAATGCATCAAGATTAGAAGTATTAAAATACTTTGGTTGTCCAATAGCAGAAACAAATACATCTTTATCGCTAAAATTATTCATTCCTTTTGTTGAAATAAATTTGCTTTTACTGTGATAAAGTGTTACAGTGCAATCTTGTTGCAATAATAGCTCTGCGAGAGGTCGCCCGACTCGCATAGACCTGCCAACAACGGCGACATTAAGACCTGCAAGATTATTATCATAGAGTGTTTGAATAATCTTTAGACATGCCGCAGCAGTACAGGGAGCCTTGCGATATGCAATAGGGTCTTTACTGCCATATAGGTGCGCCGCGGATTTATTAGAAAGACCATCAATATCAAGCCGCATTGGAATCAGATTGTATAATGATTGAGTCGCTTTACCATAATCTGAGATAAGAATGATTCCATTGATACTAGGGTCTTGTGTCCATCTGCGAATTTGTAAACTTGCATCTTGAATTGTATCGCATTGAGCTGAGATTGTAGTTGACTTATATTTGTCAGCATTGTGCGTAATGGAACGGAGATACGAACCAGCTGCCGCGTCATCCGCTCGATAGATAATACCAAGAGTAGGATTAAGTGTAGGATGCAGGTCAATAGCAACTGTCTCTAGCTTTTTAATAGTAGATTCAATTATCTTGTCCATATATGCTCTCCTTAAATTCCTGTGCTGCCAAAAGAACCTCTTTCAACCGCAGTGAGATTATCAACTGGATTAAACTTAATCTTAGGCTGTTTCTTTTGGATACGGAATTGACAAATACGAGTGCCTTTTGCAATAACTACTGGACGAGTAGCATAAGCAGGAAACATCCAAATATCCGAATTGGATGCGAATGAATTGTCAATTACGCCGATTGAATTAGTCTGTAGAAGACCATATCGTTTAAAGGTAGAAGAACGAGGTGCTAGAATAGCTTCATATCCATCAGGCAGCTGACAAGCAAAACCAAGAGAAATAAGTTTGAATTCGCCTGGCTGCATTGAAACATCTTCTGCGATATACGTATCAATCCAATCTGACCCGTCTTTTTGCTCTAGCGCAGGGGAATCAACATATCGAATCTTAATAGTTTCTGAATTACTCAAAAATATCATCCTCGCTATCATCGTCATTAGTGGAACGCATAGACTCTGCCGCATAAGGTAGCTCTACATCAAAGATAGGAATGGTAGGCTCCTTCATATCATTGATTGTGAAAACAGCCTTGACAGCGTAAAAATTATCTACAACCTCTCCGCGCTCTTTTACTAGCTTCTCGGAATAGCTGAACGCAGACAGAGAATAACCGTCCTGTGCGGCCTGTTTCTGTAGCTCTTCACGAAAAGCTACCACATCTTCAATCGTCTCAACACGATACTCAGCGGTGTTCTTGATAACGTAATGGCGCATAATTAAATACCTTCCTCAATAACTGGTAGAGTCGTAAGACCCTTGATTTTACTTACTACTTCTGGAATATAACTTTTAGGTCCAAGAACATAGATTTCTTGAATACCATATTCTTTTTCTAGATACGGTGTAAGATTTTCCTCAAATTCAGGGAACCAACACATCTTCTGTGAATCAACTTGCTCTGCGTCACCTTGTACCATAAACTTAATAGCTGATGCGGGAAAAGCCGCCACGATTAGCTTATTCATTATTCTACCTCAATTACAAAATCTTCTGCTTCAAATAGCATAAACATATAAACATTATCGGTCTTATATTCTTTAATCCAAATCTGATAAGTATCTTCGGCGTGCTGATATTCAATATCGAGAATGCGGCCACGGAACGCAAGGCATTCTTTGAGTTCTTGAATCATCTTATCATAATTTGGGTTTTTAAGATTAAAGGTAGTGTAATAATGAAGTTCATTATTAAGTAGCATATAGTAATGCTTTTTATGATGCGTTGAAAGCCATGCCCCTACATTGACGAACATTGCATTTACTTCGTCCTGTGAAGGTGGCGTAATCTTGGCATACATTTGTTGATTTAGAGCGTAATTATCAATTACTGCTTCGGCCATATATTTTCCTTTCTTCCTTGTTTGTAATTATATTATACCATAATACTTTACAAAAGTCAATAAAAAAATGAGGGATAGAATAAAATCTATCCCTCATACTTAAATATCCAAAAGCACAATATCATTTGCTGCATGTGTCTTTTGAAGGTCAATTACTCGTTGATTAGAGCTGCCTTTAAAAGCAAGCGTTAAATCTTTTTTTTCTTGGATAAATGGGCCATCTACTAGAACATCAGCGAGTCGCAAAATAGGTTCTAGATAATAATCGTCTTTATTCTTTTTGATTCTCTCTTGGAGCTGTTCATAGGTGTATCCAGTATAAATCCAAATTTTAATATCAGGTCGTAAGACCTCAATATTTTCAATAAGGGCTAATAGCTCTTTTAAGTTAATTGTCTCTAATGGTTCTCCACCCAGAATTGAAAATCTTTCTACCCATTTTGGTTGGATAGTCTTTAAGATTTTATTCTTAGCATCATTGGTATATTCATTGCCGCTATTAAAATCCCATAGCCCTTGGTTATGACAATTCTTGCAATGAAAATGACAGCCCGATAGAAAGACACTAGCGCCAATGCCTATGCCGTTGCTAATGTCCATTGACCTTATTTGAAAATATCTCATTCTTCACCAATCTCATGGTCATCAATATGAACATATCTGTCTGCAATATCACCTAAACGGCCCTCGTTTGGGAGACTTGTAGAAATATAACCGCAAACTCTACGCGCAATATTCATTTTATCAAAGTTTTTATTGCCACAGTTTGGGCATTGATAATAATGTTTATGCTGTTCTTTGTTATATTTTAATTCAATTTCACCATCGTATCCACATACTTGGCAATAATCGCTTTTAGTATTTAGTTCTGCATACATAATATGGTTATAAATAAATTGAATAACTTTTTCTACAGCTTTGATATTACCTTGTAAATTTGTAGTTTCAATATAACTTATTGCCAAAGGTCTTTAGCTTTTAGTTTCGTTTTTACAATTTTTTCTAAGCGCTCTTTTTCTTTTTGTGGAAGATTTTGAGTAAAAATACGAGCCTTTTCATGCTCTTCTTTTCTTACATAATCTTTAAATACAAGTTCTTCTGCCACGTATCGCCTATAAACTGCTTCTTCTAGTGTTTTGCTATAACCTAAATGGCACCTTTTGTTTTGTATTCTAATTTCTGGGTCATATTTATCTCTATCTTTCCTATAAGATATTCCATTAAAACCGCTAGTATTATTAGAAGCTAGTTTTTTGTTGTAACAATTTTCTCCTTGCGTACAAACTCTTAGATTCTGTTTTCTATTATCTAAAGCGTCTCCATTAATATGGTCAATAACAATATATCTGTCTTCTTTTGGGTCAAAGTTTAAAAGAATGTGTGTTAAATCTTGTTGAGTACCTTTTGCGGGTAAGCCTGTTACAACATGTCCATGACTTTTACGCCATTTTTTATATCTAACTTTAGGCACATCTTCTGTATCTATAATAAAGCATCCAATACATTCATTCTTTTGGTTGTATAAATTAAAGTATGTAATGTTTGGATTATCTTTATCTTGATAAAAGTCATTCAAATCGTTATTGGTTCTTGGATTATTATCTAAGAACTTTCCATATTTATGGTATTGATGCATGTGTTTGGAGCATAGAGTGTATCCCCAAACGTGATAAATTCTATTTGTTTCTCTTCCACAAATTTCACATTGATTTTTCATTTTTTTACCTTTCGACTATATCTTAGCGTAGCAGGAAAACACTGCTTCACACCTCGCGCGCTTCGGACGGTATCCATCTCCGACCTAATAATTAGTCTGTACACTTTTTATTATATTATAATAATTTAGCACGGTATTGTCAAATGATTTTTACCGTTAGCCTATTTTAAATAGACACCTGTTGGATAACAGTTCACGCGATTTTGGGTGGCTACAAAAAGGTTATATTGAATCTAACCACCCTGACAAAGTGACTGGAAACCAGATTCGATAGACAGTTTAGAGAAGGCGTCAATATGTTCAAATACTGGAATATGATAAGAGTTAGTAATATAATCTCTATCGTCCGTTACTCCTTTTACTTTTCCAAAACGCTTTCTTAAACTTTTAGCAAACGTATACGTGCTGCTTTCTAAAGGGGTTCCATATTGTGAATATGCGATACCATCTTCGGCTTTCCACTCTTCACATTTTTTATTTAAAAAGTTCATTACCTGTTTACCAAATGCATTGCCTTTTGGTTCGCTTAAACTTTCACCAGTCATATACTTAGTACACTCGTATAAGCCAGCCATGCCAAGAGAAGCGGTAAGATAGCCGCTATAAACCAGCTTGCCTAAAGTATCTTCTGGGTTTAATCTTGCTAAAGCGCCATCACACCATAAAATAGGAGCAACCTTTGCTTGCGTATTTGCAATACGATTTGCCCTGATTTTGTGTACTGTGTGGCACATTTCAGCACGTTCATCTAATAGTTGCCAGAATTTGTCTTTATCACCATTAGAAGAAAAAGCTGCATCTGGTAAATTAATTGTACAAACTCCAATGTTTGCACGTCCATAAAACTTATTTTCATCTTTCGGCCATACCGATAAGAAACTTCTACACATGTTATCGACAGTCACCTGCCGCACTGACTATATCATCTATCCTATTGGATAGTCTTTTTCTTCAAGTAGCTTAACTACTTTACTCTGTTACATTCATCACAGATAGTCGATACACATTTAATTAGCTCGGACTCAACTTAAATTTAAGCCCTATCCGAATTCAAAAGATTTTATATGGGCTATAGTTTACACTTACCCATCGAAGGGAAGCAATGACCATTACCATTGCTGTCTACTTTTAGCTGCTTCATGACTTTTTCTGAAATATAATCTGGAACTAAACGTTTAGCAGAACACTTTGCCGCAAGCTCTGTAAGGTACCAATATTTGGCCCCCTCTTTAATATTATCTTCTTCAAGACAATAAATTAGCTTTGGAAAAGCAACAGTCACATATACGCCCTGACGATTCTTCATGCCAAGAATTCGTTGGTTCAACATTTCTTCAATCAAAGCCGCCAGTTCTTCCTTGTATTCTTCAGTTTCATTCAAATATAAGAAAATCGTCAAGAAAGGGGTTTGACCATTCGTAGTCATTAAAGAATTAATTTGATAATTTAAAGTCTGGATGGAATCAGCAATTTCTTTCTTTGTATCTTCTTTGGCGTATTTAATAGACAGCTCTTCGCTGAAACCACGATTTTCATATTTTTCTAAATATAAATTGTAACTATCTCTAACGAAAGGAGCGAGGTGAGTAAGTGTAATTGACGACCCACCATATTGTGAACTAGCAACGCAGGCAATAATTTGGCTTGCAATCGTCGAAGCTGTGATTAAACGATGTGGTTTATCAATAGTTACTCCGTTAATAACGGTTCCATTCTGCAACATATCTTCTAAGTTAATTAAGCAACAATTTGTAAGGGTTTTTTGCGCGGCATAATCCATATCATGAATGTGAATAATACCTTCATCATGGGCTTTTACAATATCTTTTGGGAAAATATAGTTTCTTGCAATATCTCTACTTACAACCCCGGCAAGGTAGTCTCGTTGGGTTGTAACTAATTCTGCTCGTTTATTTGAATTTTCTGTTGCCCAGTAGCCATCTTCGTAGTTGCCAATTACTTCAAAGAACTCTTTATCAAGTTGTTTCTGGCGTGCAATCTGATGTTCGTAACGATAAATCATATATGACTTTGCAACATGCGGAAAATCGCCCATGAGTAGTTCTTCAACAGCATCCTGAATCTCTTCTACTGTCATATCGTCATGGTAATATTCTGCATCCTCAAAACTAAAGGCAATATCTTTTGCAATTTCATGACAACAATCAGAAGTCCATCCAAAAGTATCCGCAATGTCATTTGCCGCACGAAACACCGCATTTTCAATCTTAGAAATATCGAACTCTACTTTATTTCCATTTCGCTTTGTAATATATTTAGTCAATATCTTTCTCCTTCTTCTCTTGGTGAATTACTTTCAACATATCTTCTACATTGTCCAAAAGAGGATAGCGAGTTTCAGACGTAGAATTCGCCGCAAACTCACGATTGACCATATCAACATACATCGTGGAACTACCTTCATCGCCCATATAGAACATATCCCATTCATCTTGCGGAACAAGGTTCTTTACATCAAGCTGTTTTAATGCAAGGTTGTCAAATGAAATACTATCAAACCATTTTTCTTTTATCATATATGGTAAAAGGTGTTTAAGATTTATGATACTATAATCAATGTGTTGGTGAGACTCTTGGTAGGCTTGAATTCCACGACCGAATTTCTTATATCCAAGAATAAGAATCTTTAAGCCATTGTCATAAAGAAACTCATAATCTCTTTCCTTGGTGATACCTGCAATAGTATGAATGACCGCATTAGGAAAGCTGCGGAGCATAAGCAGGAAATTCTTATCAGGGTGATGGAAAGAAATACCTAAACCGTAGATTAGCTTTTCATCTGTCAACTGCTTGAGAAACTTATGCTGTTGCATAAAATGAATCTGGTTCACTGTTACAGATGGGACTAACTTTAGTTCCTTACACTTCTTTAGAAAAGGTACAAGGTCGGGATGCTCTAGGATATTACCACCGCCCAAAGCTAATTGAGTATAAGGATGAAGTTTGTCAATAAAGCTATCTGATAAGATGTCTCCATGCTGTCCATCCTTTGTCGATTTCTCGTGACAATAGCGGCAGTTCAGCGAACAGCAGTTGGTAATTTTAATATCCATTGAGTCAGGAAAAGACGGAACTAATTTATCATCTTTACTGTATCGAATCATAGTCCCGTCTGCAAGAGATAACGTAACTGTATAGTTACCATTATTGTAAGAAACACAATTGGAAGGGCGAGGGTCAAAACCTTTGGCTGTCATATTCCAATCTTTAGCCATCATATCCAAACGCTCCAAACGCTACCATTTCGTCACCAGAAGGAGAAGTAAAAGTTTCACTATAGGTTTCAAGGTCGCCATTACGCACATAGAAATCATCTGTTGTATATGCTTCAAGCGAACTACGCTCAGTGTCCCAATAGCTATCTCTCCAACTATCGTAATCTGGACGCTCATTAAGAACTTTGTCAATATCAAGCACCTTAGCGAACTTATCTCCTGCGTCAATGCGCTCCTGCTGCTCTTCATTATACTTTTCTGCAAGCTCTTCTAGCTCTTCTGGAGTGACAAAATTCTTATTTGTATCTAACTTGTGCCAATCATTGTCAAGCCAAAACACCTCGCCGCGTCCCCACTTGTCAAAATCATCTTTTGAGCAGATAGTTAACGTATGTGTTGAGCTTGAATTAGTTTCAAACACTCCTTGTCGTACTTGAAAAATCATTTTATCCTCTTTCTCTTATATAAAAATTGGTTAATAAACTTTCTAAACTTATGCCCATGCATTTATTTGGATAAGTGTTTACGTTTTAGCTGTGAAACTGTATGAATTAATTCGTCAGTATTCATAATACTGGATACAAAATCTGTGCGGCTACCTCGATAGCGAAGCACATGCTCATGTGAACCATATCCAAAGTAATCATCATATCCTCCACTAAAATCTTCCCAGTCTGCGAATGCTCGTCTAATGAATTCCCACTTGAAAGTATGCTCTCGGTTAATAGAACGCTTGAGTCGCACAAGTAAAGGAACTTTCAGATAAAAGCATTCGCATTGTAATGTCCAAGGACAAAGTCTTTCGAGCTTTGTCATACCAACAGGATTAAGGACACAGATATTTATACAATCATCATCGAATGAATTGATTGCAGTGCCATATCGCCACCCATGAAACTCAGTATGCTCGATAAACTTATCATCATATTGCATTTCAACGAAAGTTTCCAAGTCAACGAAATGATAATCAACACCATCAACTTCTCCCTCTCTTGGAGGACGGGTTGTATAACTGATTACCTTTTTTGCTGGGATGCCAATCTTCTTATACTCTTCGACTAAGTGAGTGGCAGTTGAATCCTTGCCTGCCGCCGATTTGCCGCAAATGCCAATTACAATTGGTTCCATTAAACCTCCAAAAAATATAGGAGCAAACCTTTCCTTTTTGTTTACTCCTATATTATAACATAACTTTATTTAATTGTCAACATTTTCGCCATAGCGGTTATTCGTCATTTCTATGGTACCGTCTTTATTCACTTTCGTAATTTTATATAACTGATGCTGTACATTTCCTTTGCGCTTATACGCCTTTAATACGAAAGTATCTCCACGTCTAATACCATTGCATACCAGCATCATGCCACGCTTGAAGAAACCTTGTTCCATAATTTTTTTAGTACCATCTGGTCTGACTTCACTAATACGTTTATTGTATTGTGAAAAATATTCTTTAGACATTTTAACTTCCACTACGCCAGTAGTAGTAAGTAAAGTAATTTGTGAGTGCATTTCATCTTTTGCAATAACCGTTCCAGCGATTTTAAAAGTTTTAAAAATTGGAATCTCCGCGCCGTTACGTTTAAATGTATAATCTACGATAGGTGTGCGGTCAAGTTTCGTATAATCTACAATGTCATATAATGAATTATCAATATTAGTTAACTCATGCTTATGATAATACATACCAAGACTTTCCATTTCCCAATGAGAAATTGTACCTGCCGCATATTTATTCCAAGCATCTTTTAACATTTTATTGTTTAGCTTATCTAATAGCTCATGCTGATTATCCATAATATATTGTTTGGCTGTACTCATTACGGAATCATATTCTTTTTTCCATGTCTTTTTGTTTAAACATAATTTATTGTCTATTGGTTCAATATTATCTTCATTGAAAAATTTAGCATAAAACTTATAGTAAACACCATCTAATGCAAAGTAATCCGCATTATATTTGCAATCTTTTTTCAGCCCTTTATTAAAATTAAATACTTGCTTTTGGAATTTGAGTTTTTGCGGTACAAGATTGTTTTCAATAAGCGCGTTAAAGTTCTGTATAGTCAAACGTTTTTTGGGATTGATTGTAGTATATAGATATTGCTTCATAATATCTTTGCGTTTGCCGAATTGGTCAAAAGCTCCAGATTTAATTAAGGAAACCATAACCGTTTTATTTACTTTTGTCTTATCCATAAAGTCTTCTATAGAATTATATGGGCGATTATCAATAATCGTTTGCGCAACTTCGTTGCCTACGCCTTGCAAACCTCCAAGACCATAATGAATTGTATTTGTTTCTGCATCTGGTGTAAAAGATAATTCTGATTTATTTATGTCAATAAGTGATACTTTAATTCTTGCTAATTTATTTTTATTGACAGCGCGTGCAATTTTATTATAATCAGATGTTTTATCATCAATACCTTCAATTGTACCGCTGTCTACAATTAAGTTTGCGCAATTCCAAAAGATAATAGGATATTTATAAGCAAGATTCATTTCTTGAAGAGCTACAAGTGAATATCCTAAAGTGTGTGAAAGATTACGTTATACTAATAACTGACTATTTCTTACGTTTTTAATCTGGGTGCCACCCAGAAAACGCACGCTGTTTCCACTTACGTATCAATAGTAAATGTACTCTCAGTCTAACCCAAGATAGTCGATACAGCATTATTCAAAAAGGTCATTCCATATTTTTTGATTTTCTACAGCATTTGTACGCAATGGATATTTAAAAGCTGAGTTGTTACGATTTCTACCAACATTAATTGCAGTAAAAGTTGCTTTAGATTTATGATAAACCTTTCCAAGTTTTTCCATCGACAAAGTTGTAAAAATAATATCATGTATTGCTTTTTGTCCAAAATCATTATTGGCACATGCCTTAAAGCATAACGGATACATTTCATTATCCCGATGCCACCTTTTGCCAGAATTGATAGAACTTATATATCCAGTACTTATCCCAAATTTTTCTTTAATTTCGCTATATGGGATTCCACTTTTAATACTAGATATAATTTCATATTGAGTGTCTTTTGAAAACCTTGTCTTATTTTTGCCTAATGGGTACTCTAGTTTTTCATTATAAAAATTTAAACCAGACGAAATATTAGATAAAAAACTATCTGTTAATTTAGGATACTTTTTATAAATTTCAAAATAGGCATAACCTTCAACGAGCATTGTCTGTATATCAATTACTTCGTTTAAAGTAAATATTTTACTGCAAGCTACACATTCTTCAAAAGTTTTTTGCTCTTTCGCACAGCCATCGCCGCCTTTTGTAATATTATAACCGTTTTGAGAGGTTAGAGATTGATAGTATGAAATAAAGAAAATTTCTCTTTCGTTTAAATATTCTCTTCCAAAACTATCATCTATTTCTTCTAAAATTTCAAAATCAAAGTTATTCCATCCATATTTACGAATTGCATTATGGAAAGCACAATGATAATTATGCGATTTTTCATTGAAAGCTGTAGATTTATGCCCACGCTTTCTTTGTTCTATATCGTTGGTTTGTCCTATATATATTTTTCCATTAACCTTATTTGTAAATTTATAAATATAAAGCATATTATCACCTCCTTCATATATATTATATAGTAAATAACCTTTTTGAATTTTGCCACGAGATTTTACCCTCGTTAGCTTTACACGTTCTTCCTTGGCTAAAGGTTAGAAACATAAAGTGTAAAACCATATTGATAAATATTTTAGCGTGTAGGGTCCAATTTTCTCAAACCCGTATCCTCTGCTTGTAGCTACGCATACATTCCATACATAATTACAAAGGTTTTTACTCAAGCCCAACTCTTGGACTCGTTCAAAATATTCTTTTTCACATTTTTTGTATTCTTCTGGACGTTTCTTGGCTACACTTTTGCGGAGACGGTCAGCGAAGTTTAGGTCAAAGCCACCACATTCTGGAATCTGGACAAGCATCATGAAACGTTCTTGGCTTTCACAGATGCCATAAGAGATTTTAAGGACAGGCTCAAGAATCTTTTGCTCTTCTTTTGTTAGACCATAAGAGTCCATTTCTTGATACCATAAAGAAATATCTTTCTTAAACCTTGCATATTTTTCAAGAGGTGTTTCAGCGCCTTTCTCTTGCGCCATAAGTCGAATTACACTATTAAGAGTAGCTAAATCATCAACAGATTTAGGATGTGTCAAAGCGATACCTTGAATTCCGCTTGACTTTTCCATTTGAAATAAAGATTGAATCTTATGTTCCCATACCATTTTCCACATCTTAGAATCTGTTCGTTCTAGATTGTAAATACCAATAGCATCTTCATAAGTTTTTCTTAGAGTCCCAGCCCACTTGAGATAACCATATTTTACTAATAGCTCAAGACAGACCTGAATCTTGTCCATTGCTTCGACCGAAAGTAGGTCGTATTTAATGAGTGATAATTTTTCAAGGTCATGGAGGTCAAATTGACTAATAATAGTCCCATCAGGAGCACGCATAAGAGCAGCCGTCTCCGTAAATGGTTCATCAACAAAGACGAGTCCTCCCGCGTGTATTCCAGAACGACAGATTAGACCTTCAATTCGACAAGCAACTTCCCATAATTTTGGACGCTGTTTCATTTCATTGACAAAAGGAATAACTGGTTTCATTCCTTCTTTACTATCTCCATAGTAACACTGATGCAAAGAACGAATTAAACCACGGTCAGAAGGGACTAGAGAAGCAATATATTGTGCCACATCATTATCAATTCCAAGACCCCTTGCCGCACTTAGAACAGCTGATTTTGTGCTTTCTGTACCAAGAGTAAGAACATTGCAAACTCTATCTTCACCATAGACCTCTCTAAATTTATCTAGAATTTGCTTGCGGCGCAGACCAGATACGTCAATGTCTACATCCAAGACAGAGACACGTGCGGGATTCAAAACGTATAACTCCTATATCACTATAGGTACCCACTATATCTTACTCTCCATGTTTATATACTCTATTGTATAACCAAAAAAAGTTTTATTCTTTCTTGCTCGTTCGGTAATTTCTTGTCGCACCGATACATAATTTTTATTTTTGGTGATATTGTTTTCCATCATCCAAATAGCAGCATCCCTGCTACTTTTAAATATAATCTCTTCTCCATTTTTGGAAAACTTTATTTCTCTACTCTTTTGTTCACTAGGAGAAAAACGCTTTACGCCATATTGATTTAAAATATGGTCTATTGTAGAATGGTCACACCCAATTTCTGCGGCAACTTTTCTCGCAGATTTTAAAGTCATATACTTTTCTACAATATCGTCAATATCCCACGAGTATAAAGAAACTGTTCTACCACCTAATGTAGAATTATATCCATCGTAATAAGAATTATAAAAAGAAATCCAGTATTTCTCTCGTTCGTCTAATAAAGAATTATCTACAGATTCTATTTCTTCGAAAGTGAAGTTTTCTAATCCATATTTTTTAAATGCCTTATATAAAACTAATTGTGAAAAATACGGCTTGTCATAATTATGACGATGTTGGGAAAAACGCTTTTCTACTGGTTTAATGGTTTGCCCAACATAAATTTTTCCGTTAATTTCATTGGTTATTTTGTATATATATCCCATATTACCAACACTCCTTTTTAGTAACATGGAGAGTCCTCACACATCCGATGGTGATAAAATCCATCGTACATCGCTACACTCATCGCGATTAGTCTGTACACTGTTACTTATTATTGGCTCTCCAATAATAAATAATAAGCACGGTATTGAGATTATAATAATCTGTCCACCGTTAGCAAAAAATTTTTTCACACCGCTTTTTCTTGCGTTAATGAGGTTTATTGTAGTTATATTACTATAACTAGGAGGCTGATGAATCCAACCTCCAATGAAAGGTCTTTGTACTTTCTCTTAAACAGTTAATTTGGATAATGCCCAGAACATACAAGATAAGAAAGCCACCGCCACTTCCTCGCGAGCAGCCAACAATGGAACCAGCTTCCCAAATGGTATCAATAATTTTCTGTAAATTAAGAAAATATGAAGACCAATGCGTTTTATTTACAAGAGAACTTTGATAGACAGACTCTAGTTCAACGTTGATTTCATCATAAGCATCTTGATTCTGTAAATCTTCTTTCTCTTGGATGCCTTGAAGAATCAATCGACCAAGAAGTTTATCACCATCAAAATCAGATTCGGTTAAATATTTCAGATTAGGAATTTTATCTTGAAAAGACTTTACCTGTTCATCTGTAATATAACTATCTTTCCAAGGTAGCTGAGGAATCTTTAACGGCTTTTTAAGATTATAATCTTCGCATTGATTCTTAATATATTCAATATTCTCATATGCAGCACAGATGTCTTCCTTGGTAAAGTATTCAAAGAAGCCTTCAAGTTCTTTTGTCTCCATGAGGTAAGTGGTTGCATAAAATTCAGAGACTTCGCGTTCGCCGTTTTGAGACTTTAGGTATGTCTCATGGATAAATGCTTCGTCTTTCTTTAAATAGTGAGCATCACAAGTGATAATATATGGAATATCTAATTTATGAGATAATTTTTTAATCCATTTATTAACATAAATTTGTTCTTCATTGTGAGAAGGTTGCATTTCTAGAAAAAAGTTACCCTTGCCGAAAAGTTTAACCATTCCTTTGAGCCACTTAATAGCCTGTTCAATATCTGCTTTATCATGCGTTTGCTTATATTTAAGAAGATAAGCTGGTAATTGCCCACCAAGGCAGGCGGTCGAAGCGATAACATTGCCTTTATTTTTACCGATAATATCAATTAGGTCTTGATAATATGTTGGCACTCGCCGCATACCACGAGCCATATAAGAGCGCATCCAAGCTCGTGTTGAAATCTCACGAATTTGTTTGTGGCCTTCTGCATTTTTAGCCAAAAGAATGAAGTGGAAATACCTATCTTCTTCTGGATTAAAATTATCCTTATTAAGACCATTACGGACAAGGTATATCTCATTACCAAGAATTACTTTGAAATTTGGATTATCTTGTTTACGCTTTTCATATGCTTCTTGAATTTTAACTGCGTTGGCTACTGACTCATGCTCAGTAAAGGCTAATACATCTTGACCAAGCTCCAAAGCATAATCCATTAAACGGTCTACAGTATTAATTGAATCTTTAAGCCTAAGATTTGAAAAATCTGTATGGTTATGAAGACTGCCGGGATACTGATTTGTCACTGGCATCACCGTCTCTCTATTCATATTTCTTTAACCAGCCCATTTGCCAGCAGCGAAAAAGAATACTATCAATAACTTCAACTTCTTTTGGAGCCATTTCAATATTGGTGCTTTCAAATAAATCAGTTTTTGCTCGCTTAATCACTAAGAAACGATTGTCTCCGCAAATTTCTGCACTCATTATTTGTCCTTCTTCTGGCCTGTAAAAACGACTCGCTTACCTCGTTTGCAATGCTTGCCGCCTTCTTTTACCCAATCGACCTTAGAAATATCGTACTTTTTTTCCCAGTTCTCAAAATCTTCTTGTGTGAAACATTGGACTAGTTCAGGCACACCACAACGAATTTCTTTCTTCATATAAGCACCCTTTTGGCGACCGGTCATTTCATCAGGAAGAGTATCGCCAGTTAGACGCTCATAATTCAGATTCCAATTAAAACGACTCATTTTACGTGTTGGCATACCAACCTCAGTAGTATAGCCGCACTCCTTATTGTAACAAGTCGAATACCATTTGTTGTTCTTCTTAAAACCGTTGACATTATGCTGCCCGCAAATAGGACACTTTGCCATTCGCATAATCTATGCTACTCCTTTCTATTGGATTTCTTTATAAATATATTATAACATAAAAAAGCCCTCTAGTCAAACAAAAACTAGAGGGCTTTTATTTAATTTACAATTCCTTAAAAAAATCAGGATGTTTGTTTATCCATCCAGTCTCGGTCTGCTTTAATCCTATCTTCATCTACTGGCCTAATATCACTTGGTTGCTGATTGAGAATATCTTGCATATAGTTTTCAGTCATTTCCCAATCACTATAAATATCAATCTTATCAAACTTCTCACGAATAAGAGCATCCATGATAATATCATAACGTGATGCCTTATGCGCAAGATTCTTTAGCTCTGCTTCTTCAATTTGAAGTTTCATTTAAAATACCCATTCCTCTTCATAATCTTCTAATTCAAAGTCATCAATTAGAATTTGCGGCGTAACATTACCCATCCATTCGTTCTTGGAACACGTTCCTACAATGGTTAGCTTCTTTTCACCGCTTGTCCATTCTTCAAACTCTTCTCTAGAAGATTTGAATTTCATAATATCTACACCAGAAGGTAGAGAAATCTTAATAGTAGGATGTCCCTTTGCTTCACCTAGAAGCTGGACATTAACATTGTCTAATGCAATATCTTTTACCACAACTTTAGACTCTGGAATATCTTGCCCATAGATATTCAGTTCTGCAATGTCTAGAATATATTTGGGATTGACTCTATCATAATTCCAAACATAATCAACGAGATAGACAGGTTTAAAATCAATACCCTTGTATTGTTCATTAGTCTTATCTAAAAACTCATAAAAGTTCGATAAAGGTAATGACAAACCAAATGCCGACCCGTGTCCGGCAGCATAATCGACAACACCAGTACTTTCACAAAGACTACGCATATCTTCAACAGGGCAGTAAGAATAATTACGAGCAGACCCTTTTAGATGCACTCCATCTTCTTCTTCGACTTCCTGTAAGACTAATGTAGGATGCTGGTATTTAGCTTGGATTTTATTTGCAATTAATCCCAAAATACCGGGTTCAGCATCATCTTTGCCGCATACGCAAGTAATGATAGCATTATTTGTTAGCTTTTTGGTTTGAATTTGGTATTCAAAGAATTCCATAGCTTCATCTTGTAATTTAGTCTGTCTACGTTTCACTCGTTCAATAACGGTAATAGCTTCTTGCCAAATAGGAACCTCTTTACCTTTTTCACCTCTCTTGGATGATGGAATCATCGTATCACACTTATAATCCAAGAGAGCGCTAAGAAGAAGACGTTTCTCTACCATTTTACCAGTTCGACAACATGCATTAATATAAGGGACTACATAAAAGCTAGAGCTTAGATAATTAAGTCCATTCATCTTATTTAAAGAAAACTCTTGTTTATCTACAAATGCTTTAAAAAATTTGTTTTTAATATTGGCGTAACCAATATTAACAAACGCTCTCACTTCTTTTTCATGATAATCCATCATATCGCCACATAAACCAAGAGCGCACAAATCAACTAAGTTATTCGCATAATCAAAGTTGCACATTTCATCCATCTGGCGGCAGAGCTGCCATGTAACACCTGCGCCGCAAAAGTTTTTATTAGGATAATCGTCTAATTGATTATTTACTACAATAGCATCCTCAGAATATTTTTCACAATGGTGGTGGTCAGCAATTACAATATCTACGCCATTGTCATGTAAATATTTAAGCTGTTCATAATCATTGCTTGCCGCATCTGGGATAATAAGAAGACTAGTAGTCTCTATAATATTGTCTAAATCAATGTCTGCAAGTCCATGAACTTTTCCTTCGTGAATTAAAATGGTCGGTTCCTTGCTACAAATACGATGAATGTAATTAGCTATAATCGCACTTGAAGTCAATCCATCGCAATCACAGTCTTGAAGAATGGTAATTTTAGAACTTGTATACATGCAATGATTGATAATCATTCCAGCCGCGTCTTTAATATTCTTTAGTAGATGAAAATCATTTACGTCATTCCAATAGGCATTAAGCCAATTGCTTTGTTCTTCTACTGGAATATCTCTATTATATAAAATTTGTTGTTGAGGTGTCAAGCTATCTAATGTTGGCTTATATAATTTATAATCTATTTTCATCAACTCCAAACTCTTTGCACATACATCCTGCTAATGTTTTAAAACCAAGAATAAAAGGATAAATCCGTTTATCTTTAATAGCACATTCAGGAGGAACGGCGCTAGTCAATTTTAGCTCATGCGGCACATATGGATAAAAATAATATTTACAATATCGACAGCGCTGATGTTTGCGGCGATAACTGAGAATCTTTAATTTATCATCTTCTGTCATATTGTATCTTCCTCTTGGCTATTTTCGCTTTCTTCATACCATGATTCTAAATCTCTTTTCTGCCTGTAATTATCAACCTTATCACGAAGAATCTCAAAAGGATAAAATATAATATCTACCCATTTATCTATAATAATACAAGCTGCAATGATAGCAAGACACAAAAGAATCGGTGACAGAAGCACAAGTATTAAAACTATGATTTGTCCAATTGTAACACACATTATAGCATAATCCTGTTCTTAAATAGATACATGAATACATCTTTCCCTTCGTCTAATGGGCTTGCCTTATATTCTAGAATATTCTCTCTGTCAAAAACTACAGACATATTCATATATGGCTTGTATTTGTTACCAATCTTGGCAATCTTTTCTTCAACTTTAAGACTTTCATCTGAACCATATTCATCAAAGTCATGGTCAAATGCGATAACAATTTCTTTACATCCTGCATCTTTAAGAAGTTTGAATTGATATTTAGATAAGGAACTGCCGCATGTTGCAACACAAATATTATTACCTGTACCATAATATGACATATAGGCAAGAACCGACTTTTCTGATTCGGCTACAACCGCAGTTTGTATTTCTCTAATTCTTTCTTTAGCCCAATTAAGACCATACAAGTTAAAGCCAAGAGCATGATTATAAAGTTCACCGTGGACTCGCCAAGGTTTGTATTTTCCCTTTTTTTCTTGCTCTTTAATAATAGTTCTCTGTCGAATACCTACGCACCTATCGTTCTGGTCGAAGTGCGGGATAAGGATATTGCCGCCAAGAGGGTCATAATGAATTTGCGCAAAATCACACACCTCTTTTGAGATATTAGACCAAGAGGAAATAATAGGTTGAGGATAATGCTGAATAATAGATATATCATATTCTGGTAACTCAATGGTATTATCATTTACAGTTACATCTTTTTGCTCTTTATATCTATTGAATATTTTCCAGTCTTCTTGACTATCTTTTAAATCAATATCATTATCTAAATCAATTTGAAGATTTAAGAAATTAACCACGAAATAGATTGCGGAATTAAGGTCTATATTCTTAACTTTCTCAACAAGTTCAAAAATATCGAATGCGCCGCATTCGGTATAGCAATTAAACATACTATTTTCAAAATAATAATATAGCTTCTTTGAACCTTCACCAATGCCATTATGACAAATTGTACGGGAAATAATATAATCAGAATACATTTCTGGTTCTGCTCCAAAGTATTCTAGAATATCATATACGTTTTCTGGTTCAATTGATTCCTTTACCTTTGCTTTGTCATATCCCAATTCCCGCACCTCCTATTCTTTCTTCTTCTGGAAGATTTCGTCTTTGTCTATTGGTTTAAAAGAGAAGTCAGTTACAAATAAAGTCTTATATCGACAAGTGCCTTTGTTCGCACGCATCCAACAAATAACACGATTGAATTTCCCTCGTCGATTCTTATATACACTTCTTTTTACATTTGGTGGACGCATGCCGGGATGCTGCTCCAAAACACCTTCAATATCTTGAATATCTTCATCTGTACAATCGACCATGATTTCACCGTAGTCGATTCGGTTTGCGATTGATTTTGCGCCAGCTAACATGTTCTGGTCTAGAATTTTCTCTTGACGATAACTACCATTAATTTGAGTGCTTGACAAAAGAAAGACATTGTTCTCGACAGCTATTTCTTTAAGTTTAGATGACATAAGGAATAGAATTTGGTCCTCGCGTACTTTCATCAGTTTTGTTATCCTATAGGCTTTTTATCCTATAGTTCTTATAGTTTCCTATAAGCTCGGCGTACATTTTCACCTACAGCTTTGTCTGTTTAGGTGTCGGACACTCTTGGGTGGATTGTATTTATTCACCACCTACGCTCTACGGTATCAATCAACCTTTCGCAATTTGATTGATTACCTCGGTATCAACATATTATATTAACTTAGTCTTCACCGATTTTGCCCAATAATAATTCTAAATATTACTATTTAGAACGGCATTTTAGTAGCAATTTTAAATTTTCTATCTAAATATACATTTGCATTATCATACATTTGATGGGATATTTCTTTTGCATATTTTCCTTGCCATTCAATAATTGACAAGCCATTATCTCTAACTCTGATTTTGTTTCGTTTCCATTTTGTTCGTTCAAGCATAATATCAATAAACTCATATGTGCCACAAAATGATAATCGAAGATAGTCAATAGTTCCCTTTGTTAATTTCCCAAGAGAACCATCACCGTCACAATATCCTCTTACAAAATGATATAAAAAAGCATCTGGAACTTGTATTTCTGTTGGGAAAACTAAGTCTTTTGATTTGCGAGGATGACATCCAAGATTTAACAAATCATTAAACATTGGCTTACATCTAAATACAAGTTCACATCTACTAAACTTACCGTTTTGTCTAATTTTTACTTCATTATCCCATTCTAAAAAATCTTTTAATTTTTCTAAATGATGCTTATCACTAGATTTTAGCACAACGCCAATCCTAGAGTCTCCACTCATACAACCATCAGCGTATAAAAATCCAAGCCAATAAGCAGATTCTTCTGAACTTATTTTTGAAAACTTATTAATATTTACATGATATTTTATCATTTTCTCTTCTTTCCGATAGAAAATGATAATTGCTACTTATAGTCTACCAGTTCCATGTGAGATTTCTTCAATCATCTTAATGGATGAAGTTAGATAGTCAAAGACAACACATTGAAAAGTTAAGTAATCTGTATTGCCTTGTTCATCTACTCGTGGATATTTGTATTTACGCATATTACGTTTTATACAATTCTCAACATCTTTCATGCCATAGTTAGGAAGATATTCCATACGAAGCGGTGCTTCTTCTAGAATCTGTACTGCCTTCTTTAATCTCTCTTCTTCTTCAAAAGTAAGTAAATCCATTTCAACGATATGGTCTTCTGGAATATTACCGATAAAAGCCAGCGCCATAGTTGTAAGCTCTTCAATGTCTAATTCTACTGAAATATATAAAGTAGGTACTCGATTATATAAACGCTCCCATTTACCTTCATCTGAATAATACTCAGAACATGAGAAAAAACAAGCATCAGCAACACCAGTGCGGCTTTTGCCCACGCCCGTGGCTGCACTTCTTAGATAAAAGCGGCCAGGTCGTGCGCCCATAGCGATTGCATCTTCATATAAATCATACATTGCCCAACCACGAGCAGGATGCTGTGCTAATTCATCTACAATCTTTTGGACATTATCACCAATAGCAACAGAGTCATTATCGTTATTGTCTACATATAAATCCCTGATAAAATAAAATTTACCTTCTACATCATCTGCTAATTGCTCTAATGTTGCACCGTCAAGATACTCGTCTTGCGCTTGCTTCTTTGCAGAATCTAAGATATTATCAGGGTCGTAAATATCAGATACATCCACACCAACATCATCATATGCGCGAAGCAGAGACATTTTCTTTAAACGATTATAATAATATTCAAAAGCATCTAAGTGGGCATTTGCATGAGTTTCAAACATCCACTCTCGACCTTTGTTAGCTTTATAGATTGCATATGCTTTTGGCTTATCTTTAAGATAATTTTCAATCTCTCGTGCAAGATGGTCGGTTACACCTGCGTTATATAGACTATACAGCGCACCGAATACCACCTTATGTAAGTCATTGCAAAAGTCGTGTTCTGAAAAGAAGTATTGTCCATCTGCCGCTAAGTATTCAGGTTTCCGCATACAACATCCAATTACCTGCAATGCCGCAACAGAATCATAGTATTTACTAATCAAATATCCTCCCTTCTATTCCAAGTTGAAACGTGGCTTTTTTCTATAGATATTTACACCCCTTGGCCGCACAAATACACGATGTTCATCTGTAATATCTGTATTCACTTGTTCTTCACCCTGTACGGTTCTAATTTCTTCCAATCGCTTGAAATAATTTTCCGCTTCGATATAAATTGATTTGACAATCCATATGCCGCCATTCGACCTACTCGGGTCATTATGTTTTACCTCATACCAATATTTTAAAGACTTAGCCATTTGCTCATATGTAACGCCAGCTTGAATAAGTTGCCCCATATTTAAGGCAACCTTCTGATAGTCTACATATGCACCGAGATATTTGCCAGCCATTTTCATAACTGCTTCTCGTTGTTTTTTCTGCTTATCTTTATTCTTTTCTTTTTCCTCTTGGCTTTTGGTATAACATTCATCATGCCAATATCGGTTGCCAATCTTTTTCCAATCAAACTCACAATCACGGTCAATCATCTGGCCGCAATATGGGCATTTAACAGGTCTTTGCTTTACCATGTTTTCTCCTAACTTTATAATATAATTATAACATATTCAGGAGATTTTGTCAATAAAAAAGACCGCCCAATTATGGACGGTCTTTAAAATTAAGCTACATCAATTCCATTAGACAGTAGGTCTTTAAGGTCATCGAGGATAAGCGAAAGCTGTTCAGCTTGCTTGGCAGTACAGTCATTGACCTTCTTGCCGACACCGAGATACTCATCGGTAATTTCGATAATCTTAGGCGCCCAAGACTTTTTGAATTCATCCTTAGAAACACTATGCTGAATCTTGACGGTTAATTCTTTGAATTCATTCTTCATAGCTTCAAAATCAGGGCCATCATTAATATCATATGCAGTAGTACGTGCATCGGTGACAAACTTGCCAGCATCTTCTTCTGCCTGCTTATCAATTGCATCACCAATAGCCTTGACAAGATTGTCGTATGTGAAGTCAATGGAGTCAGGCGTATATTTAAATCGAGAACCAGCTACGAATCGAGGGGTTCCGCGCATATACAGAACAGTATGAGTGCGGCCATCTCCCTCCTCTACTGGATGAGCGTAACCGATAACGTCACTCATTCGGTCAACGATTAGACGTGGACGATTGCCAAGAGTAGGAACAATCTGGTTATATTCACTACCATTTTCATCCGTAAAAGTCTTGTCTTGACTGTGTGAAATCATTACTAGACCGTAGCCCATCTGAGGAATGGAACGAAGACATTCATCGAACTCTTTACTAGTTTTAGACCACCCCTGACCATAAGGTAGCTCATTTACAGCCGAGACTCCAGCCTGATTGCAGATGTACTTTTCACAAAGGTCATAAGCAATGTCAGCAGTATCAATAATAATATTGCTGTATAGCTCATGAGCTTTCGGGTCTTTTAGCTGCTTTAGAACCTGTTTAAATTCAGACCATTTGTTAATAGGTTGCGGTTTTACGCCGCCAATTGCTAGATAGCCAACCTCAAAACCTAATAGTAAGGCTTTTGGAAATTTGGCTGCTGTTGATGTTTTTCCAGTCTTAGGCTCACCGTAAAACATGATTGTATAGCCCTCTAGCGAACGACTAACTTTGTGAGGTTCAATATTAAAAATATCAATTGACATATATTGCTTTCTCTTTTCTCTCTTGGTTTAATCTTTTGCTATCTACTATTAAATACGATTTAGATAAATAACATTGTCTCGGCGGCAAGTGCTATGTCCCCAATTGCTTAGCCACTCAGTTGCGTTCTCGCTGCTAAACTTCGCTTGGATGCTAGAAAATGCTGCTTTCACGCTCTGCCCAAGAGTCATTGTGTCACACCCTTCGTTGTCTACGACAACAACGCGGTCTTCGTAGCCCTTTGGGCATGTGTACCAGCAATCCTGCTCAACTACCCAGAAACGTGGGTCCGCTTGACAAAACGTCTCTTGCGTATTCAACTTGTCTTGAAGCTCCTTTAGGAACTTGACTCCATCCGCTGTTAGCATTTGCTCACCGCCTTCGCTTCACAGCTCATTCGCTTACGACCTCGTAGACGTTGCAGTTGGTAAAGTCGATGCGGTATGTCTTGCCTTTATCGCGGCACAGCTTGCAATCCTTGTACCCTTTCGTCCACCATGCAGCGTTGTCGCAACCCTTCCATCTGAGCAGGAGCCATACAAGTCTGCCGTTATCGTCCGTAACAGGATTGCCATTATTGTCAAGTACGATGTCTCTATACTTCCAGAACAAGTCGTTGTTGTGCTTGTAGTGCCTGGCCTTTCCGATGTATTTCTCAGTCATCCCTTCACCGGCTTTACGCAACTTATTCGTTATCTTGCGGCGCACTCCGAGCACTTGGCAGCAGGACCGCACATGACGTAAAATTAAATTCCATTTTAAATCCTTTTCTATCTTATAGGGGATAGAACTTAATCTCTCCCCTATTTATTTAATTGTCTGCTACTTGACTAGAAAGGCCATGCCTCGTCATCATCATCTTCATTTTCATCCACTGGAGCTTCAACCTTTGCGACTACCTCTGCTGCTGCAAAGTTCTGACCACCGTTACGATTAGCCTGATACTCGTCATGATTACGCTTGACCTCTGCCATACGCTCTTCACGTTCGTTTAACTTCTGCTTGAGTTCCTTTTTGGTGATGGTAGATTCATCATCCCACTCATAAGGTTCGACCGCAGCCCAAGTAACATCCCAAGAACGAACATGACGAACGACCTTATGAACTACTGGGTCACCAAATGCAGATTCCTCAGTTTTCTCAGTCGTGATGGCCTGAGACACGATAGAACCTTTAATATGAGTTAGAAGAGGATTCTTATTAGAAATATCTTGGTCAATGAAGTAATCCATGCCACCCTTGGAACGGACATTAACGTCAACAGGAAGAATGCCACCACGATAATCAAAAACATAACCACGAAGATTTACAAAATCATCACCATCTTCAACCTCACGCTCAGCCGCATTTGCAATCAGCATATCGACATCGAATGTCGCGGGATTCTCAGAAATCTCGTTAGTCATAACGTGCATAAACTGACCCTCGACACGCTTAGGAGAAACAACTTCACCATCACGAGATACAAAATCATTTGTGCCGACAGAACCATCAATACGAACCTTGATAGCAGAAGTACCGACAGATTCAAAGGTATCTGATCCCATATGTTCAATAAGGGCAGTTAGAATCTCCCATGCTGGATTAGGCTTGCCGTTCTTAAAAGTCTCGGTAACATAACGGAAAAATACAGGAACAACATTAAGACCTTTATCGTCAGTCGCAATGTTCACTGTACCGTTAATAAATGGAGTGCCTGTCTTTTTAGAGACACGCTGTGCAAGACGGTCAGTTGAAAATACGTATCCTTCAATATGGCATGAATTATTTGTCTTTGAAAACATTCAATTTCCTTTCTAATTTTTCTTTCAATCTATGTCACATATTATAACATGTTTTTAAATCTTAGTCAATAACTTTTTTAGGATATTTTCCACATGACTTATGTTCTAGACAATAACCAGCTTTGTCACATTTACACTTAAAAAATAAATCACAAATAGTTTTCCATTCATCAGAATACTCAGATAATGCTTCAATTATATCTCTCATTAGTTGTCTAAATTCCCAATAGGCACGAGTGCATAAACGCTGTTCAGCCATTGTCATAAGTGTGCGGCTATTGAAGCGACAACTAACAGTCGTTGTCATTCCAAGAGGAAGAACCATATTTGCATCTTCCTGCGGAATTCCACATTCATTTTGCATATAAGTAGTAGCTTCAGCAATAGCTTTCATACAAGAATCGTACATTTGCTTCGCATCTTCATTTGCCGCGATTTTTGGAGGAACTACATAATCAAAATCTTGATATTTGATATAACGCGTACTTGCCTGTAGACGTGTAGGCGCTCCACCATTATGAGTATAGAATTCTCGAATTACCTTTGCTGAATACCCTTCTAGAACAAACCATACTTCTCCAAATTCAAGTGTGCGGAAATGCCCATCTTTTATACAAGAAAGACCGCGCTTATAGTTCTTCTCTACGTTACTGGTATCTGTGCCATAACAAGGGCCAGCCATTTCTCCAATTAACGTAATAGGATTCTTAATAGTATTACTGTTAATCGTTACTTTTCCCATTTGCACCATCCTGTGAATTGAAACCATAGTTAACTGAATTATATACATCAATATAATATTTTTCTTTTTCATTTAATTCTTCTTGCGGGCAAAGCTCAACGACTTCAAATGTAAATTGGTCTAAACCATCTCTAAGCATCGCCGCATACAGCTTGTTATCTTTAGGTGTCTTTATTCCGCATCCGCAACGACAGTGCTGTGTAAAACGATTTGCAATATCTACAGACTGACCTATATAGCATTTTGTATCATTTATATCTGTAATCTTATAAATACCGCAAACCTTTTCAGTACCAACAATATTGATAAATAAAGCCTTTGCTTTCTTCTGGAAATACGTTGACCAAATTAGCTTTGAAAGAATCTCTGGGTTAGAAAGGCGGTTCTTAAACGAATTTAAAATATCAATATCTGTTTTATCACTATCTTCGATAATGATACGATAATCATCTTTAGAATCTTGAACCGTCTGTTCACGTTGAAACGCTTCAATTGTCGCAGCCTTTTGTCGCTTTAGTTTATCAAGCGAGCTTTGAAGAATTTGAATTTGCTCGACATATTCAGCTTTATCTTCATCGACTTGAGCCTGAAAATCACGAAGATTATTCATGATATTCTCTTTTTCAACTTTTTTAAAATCTTCAAAGCTCTGCTTCTGCTGTTCCACATTCTCTTGGAGAGATTTTAAATGTGCCTTTTCATTTTGAATTTGATATTCAATATGCTCTCGCGCAATAAGAACTTCTTTGTTGTTCTCTTCGACTATATCACATGTTTCTTTTCTGCCAGCTATAACGCCTACGCTATAGCCGCATACGACAAATGTAATAGCGCAGACAACAGCTATAATAAATTCGAGAGCCATATTACTTAGTATATGTTACAGTGATTTCAGGGTCAACTTTCATACCTTCATCTGTAAGGCGAATAAAGTTAGTACCACCATCAGGCTGTAGTTCACGAACTGCATAACCCTTGCGGACAAGCGATGAAGTGATAATGCAATTAGTAGCCTTATCGGTTAAATGAACAGCTTTTGCAATGTCCTTAAAAGTTTCATCTTTGCCCTGATTCTCCTGTAGGTGCTTTAAAACTTTTTTAGCATTGTCTGAAAATACTGGCTTAATAATAGTAATCATATAACTCCTTTACTTTTTCATTTTTATTTCATATACATGATAACATAAAATATTCTAGAAGTCAAGCCTTAGCTAAAAATTTCTTCTAGCTTACAGTCCTGTGCTGGTTTGTCTGGACGAAGCCTAGATAGATAAGGATGCCGGAAAGTTTTATTCTCCTTATCAAGACTCATGCAATTTACCTCTACGACTGTTCCAATATACTTTTCAGGATTGGCCGCAAGGTCAGCTTTAAGATTATCTGTAAGGCCAGAAGATACACGACCAATAGACACAAGATTTCCTGCCTTATCATATGCGCCAAGACGTAAAGCACCAGCCCAACCATAATATGCAGCTTTCGTGATTAGATTACCTTCTTTATCTTTATATTCCCAAGTCTCAGATTCTTTACCAGTATAAAGATATTCTGGTGGTAGAACCTCTGTAATCACAAAATCAATATCATTCTGTGCTTGTTTAATTTTGAACATGACTTTTGGCTGTCGCTTGCCTGGTGCGTATAAACCATTCTCTACACGAAATACCATACCTTCTTCGCCTGCGGCAAGTTTATCAATTGTAACTTTATCTAAGTCTAGATAAGCGTTATCGTAGCATCGTGCTACTTCAAGTTCTGGAATTAAAGGAGTGGCAATATCAATATGTTCACAAAGATTACTATAACGATAATCATATGTCATATTATTCATAACATAATCTTCGCCGCTATATGCAAGAATATCGTGCATATAAAAATGAATCTTGCCGTACTCACCTTTCTGACGCTCAATGGCTTTCTCTGGTAAAGCACCCAAAACTGATGTTACATTCTTAGATGTGCCATTAGGATAATAAACCTCACCGATGATGCACGTACCATTAGGAAGTTCATTCATAGCCCAATCTTTAATATGCGGCACTTTATCAATATTGTCGCTATAATAGCCAGTCTTTTTAGAGACTGTGCGACTATAAAGATGAACCTCGTTGTTGTCTTTAATTAACTGTGACCAATATCCATCTTTCTTAATAGTGCCGATGATTGGTGTATTTTTAAACATATCCTCGTAGTTCTTGGGAGCTTTGCCAACCAGCATTGGCGAATAAATATTTAGAGACATATTCCTCCAATAGAAAGAAAAGGGCAGACTAAAGAATAACCCCTCGTCCACCCTTATTTGCAATTTTACCTGTAAAATTCTGCGGTTCAGTAATTGTCATAGATACAATTCTATCATCATCGTCTAACTTAATACCGCACATGCCGCCAGAACGAATACTACTTGCCCGCACACTATCAGCCATGAAACTAATTTGTCTCTTGGTTGAGGTTAATGTTACAACACATCCATTTGTCTCTTGGATGCTGACAATTTTGCTGTCGGTCTTAAAGGCTACAGAACCTTTAACATTACGAGTGCCACCAGCGAACTGTTTACCTTCACACTTCTTAACTTTGCCGTCCTCTGTAACAAAAAACATATAAGGCTTATCTACGAATACATCATTATGAATTGTGATAATCTTTTCGTCATTATCAAGATTGATGATTGCACCGATAGCTGTACCCTTATCTTTTGAACCGCATTCTTTAATATCTGAAAGAGCAATCCTAAAGAATCGCCCCTTGTTCGAAAATAGAGCTACTTTTCTATCCTCAGATACAGTAAATGCAAGGCTACCGTCACTCTTGTACTTAGAAGGTGAGACTTTTTGCAGATAACCAAGAGGATTAAATGCAATAACAAAATTCCTATTCTCTTTTGGCGCAGAAGACCTTGCCTTTTTTGTTTTTGTAATTTCCTTTTGGACTACTTTAGTGCGACGCTCGTCTCCAAACTTTTCAGATACTTCATTAAAACGTTTAATCATTTCTTGCTTTAGAAGTTTCTTTGAATTTAAAATAGAACTAATTCGTTCAATCTCAGACTCAAGATTTTCTTTATCTTTAAGTAGCTTGTTTACTTCTAGTTTTGCAAGACGAACAAGTTTAATCTCTAAAATCGCTTTGGCTTGGTCTTCATCAATGCCTAGAAAAAATTGTAACTTTTCATTAGCTTCTTTGGTTGAAGAAGAATTTTTAATTGTCTCAACTGTTTCATCAATCTTATTAATTGCCGCAATGATACCATTTGTAATTTTTAATTTGTAATTGAGAACATTAAGTTGATGCTTATACATATTGGTATACACTTGTTTTTCATGCTTTAAGTGTGCGGTCAATGCTTCTTGCCAACCAAATACTTTTGGATAACGACCGTTCTCAAGCATTGTCATGTTAATACTATAAGTTTTTTGTAGAGAAGTATTATCAAACAGATAAGTTGCTACTTCTTTTGGATTAGCAGACTTAGAAAGATAAATCTTAATACAGACGTTTTCACCTGTAAGGTCATTTAGATTAACGATGCCGGGATTAGCCTCTTCATCATTCGTAATCTTTTCAATTTCATTACAAATAGTGTTAGTATAAACGCTATAAGGAAGTTCACGAACGATAATGCAATTATCTTTCTTGTCATATTCTAACTTTGCACGAACAATGCAACCTTTGCCTTTACCAATTTTAAGGCTTTCGCGCACTTCGTCTTTGTTAAGAATTGTGCCGCCAGTAGCAAAATCAGGATAACATAAAATATCATCAAACGTTGCATCCTTATGCTCTAGCATATATACCATTGCCGCATTTACTTCTTTGAGATTGAATTGTGGAACGGAGCTTGCAAGACCAGACGCAATTCCGCTTGTGCCATTGACGATATTATAGAATCCAAGAGAAGAAAGAATTTTAGGATACTTCTCAGTATCGTCATAGTTATCTACCCATTCATCTACAGTATATTTATCAGTTTCTTTGAGAAGATAATCAGACAACTGAGAAAGACGTGATGCTGTGTATCGTGGTGCAGCCCAGTTCCCTGTCTCTGTTAAAGTTCCGTATGAGCCTTCCACTTCTACTAGTGGATACCTCATGGAGAAAGGCTGTCCGCTGCGCATTACAATGCCTTCGCAAGATGCGTCTCCATGAATATAGAGTCTCATGCAGCTTCCTATTGCTTTGAGCGTCTTTTTAAATGGCTTGTCATGAGTGAATTTATCTGTGAACATACAGTACAGGACTTGTCTAGTAGATGGCTTTACGCAATCTCGAACATCTACTAATGCACGTGATTGAATAACTGCTCCTGCATATTGTCCAAAGCTATTATCAATAACATCGTCTAAACTTACTTTAAAATCCAATTACTCTTTCACCTCACTAAAGTCAATATTATTGAAAATAAAATCTTTGCGGCCATCTGCATTTGAACCCATAAGAGTTATAAGTTTATTCTTTGTTTTGTCTGTTGGAATAAGAACATCCATATGCTGATTCGCGCCAAACATAGAATTACGTGCTTGACTTGCAGATAGCGAACCGAGTCCCTTACAACGTTGTACCTCTACTCCTGCTGGAAGGTTTGGTCTAGCTGCGTCCATTTCTTGGTCTGTAAAGTAATATTGTTCCTTATCTTTACCTTTGACAATATAGAGAGGTGAGCGTAACCAACATAGTCTATTCTCTTGAATAAACTTAGGACAGAAGTGTTCTAGAGCTGATGCAATAAGCAATCCGATGTGGTAACCGTCACTATCGGAGTCAACGCATATGCCAATCCTGCCGTATCTTAAATTTGTCTCTTCATAATCTTCATGTGGTTTAATACCAAGTGCCTTAAAAAGTAATTGAATCTCTTCGTTCTTTAACAGTCTATCGTCTTTATTTGCAAGTGCGTTGATTAGCTTGCCGCGCAGCATTAAAATTCCATATTTGTCAATTTCACGTGCAACACACATCGAAGCTCCAGCTGACAGTCCTTCTACTACGAGAAGAGTAGAATCTTGGCCAAGGAATTCAGCGTCTTTGAGCTTATCTGGATTAAGAATCTTAACCTTATTACCACGCTTTTTATTATTCTTAACTGCCGCACGCGCACGTTTAGCTGCTTCTGCTGCTTTTCGCGCAAGGATAGCCTTTTCAAGAATAGCCTTTGCATCTTCTGGGTTGCTATCTAGCCATACTTCTAGCTGCTGTCCAAAAATAGAAGTGAAATCAGTATCAATTTTAGTAACTGTACTTTTTACTTGCGCTTCATATTTTACATTCTCCGCAGTAATATTAGAAACTAAAATTAAACCTTCTTGTAAAGAAACACCATCTAGATTTTTATCTTTATCACCCAGAAGATTATTCTCTTTAGCCCACTTATTTAGAATACGGGTAATTGTAGACTTCATAGAAGCTATATGTGGGCCAGCACTAGTTAAACCGCAATTGACGTATGAAATAATACTTGAAGAAGAAGAGCTAGTATACGTTAGTCCAACGCTCATGCCTTGTTTACCATAGGTAAACTCTTCAATGAAACGATTTGAAACAATCTCAATATTATCTTTAACTTGACTGCTCAATAAATCTGCGATTCCATTTTCATGAAAAATCTTTTGACCATTATAATCAATGATTAGACCGTGGCATAAACAAGTAATTTCATTGCAAAACTGTTTTACTTTAGATTCATTGATAGCAGGAGAATCGAAAAACTCTTCACTAGGATTGAAAGTAACAGTCGTGCCATGTTCTTTTGTACTTTTACCTAACTTTCTCTCTTGAAAAACACCCTCTTTGAACTGAACAAATTCATAATTATGATTGCGACAACTATATACTTCCATAGAATGTGAAAGAAAGTTGGTGAGTTTACCACCCTGGCCATTTTTGCCAAGACTTACACCAGCATAGCTGCCATCATTCCTAAACTTACCACTGGTATTTAGAACGTCAAAACTAGCTTGAAGAGTGGTTTCACCATCTTCCCTAAGCTCATTGACAGGGAAACCTCGACCGTAATCTTCTACTGAATAGATATGATTTATATTATCAACTTTAACGATAATTTCTTTGCCATATCCAATATTATATTCATCAATAGAATTACCTAAAATCTCAATAATCAATTGAGTTGCATCAGAGCAGTCTCCCGCATATACATCACTACGTAATCTTACATGCTCTAATGGAGATAAGGATTCAATTTCACGATGTTGCTTCATTAATTTTCCTCATTAAATAATCATCATTTTTATTTAGTTTGCCATAATCAGTATATGGAATTCTTAATAGGTTAATATTGTTGTCTTCACAAAATTGATTTTTTAAATTATCTCTATAATGAATGTCCTCCGCTTTAATTTCTTTTGTCCAAGCCCATTTACCAGTTTTAAAATGTTGTTCACCATCAAATTCGATGCATAAATTATAATCTGGAAGATAAAAATCAAAACGCAAACGACCGTTTGTTTTAGGATTAATACAACCAGAAAAATATTTTTCTGGTTCATATTTAATATTATGTTTATCAAGATATTGTATAATCAATTCTTCGCCAGCAGACCTTTTCATACATCCACAACTTAACTGTGAGTGTCTTGAATCATTGCCATAATTATCTCTACGAAGTTCTCCTAATAAAACTTCAACATAATTTCCACAATCACATTTACATAGCCATCTTTTTTGTTCTCCATCTGGAGTTTCAAGCAATTTAATTGGCGTTAACATACCAATCTTTGTATTTGTTAAATCTAAAGTATTGTCATGATTTCTTTGGGCACACTTTTCAGATTTTAAACATCCACAAGATTTTGTATTTCCAGACTTAAGGTGGTGCATAGAAGTATATACAATACTATGTTTTTCACAAGAGCATTGACATTTCCAAAGCCAACGATTATCACTATTTTGTTTATCAGTTAATCCAATGACTGTTAGTCTGTTAAAAGTTTGGCCTGTAATATCTTCTATATAGGAACCTTTTACAGTTTTAATTTTACTCAAAAGTCCTCCTTTCTTTTATAGATATTATATCATTTTCATTTTCAGTTGTCAACAAAAAATGGATGCCGATTATAGCAATCGACACCCATCATAAACTACAGTCCCTTTTTCTCTAAGTCCTCTAAGAACTTTCTACGGCTTTCCACTTGGTCTTTGCAGAACGTGCGGAAATTATTCTTTAAAGCATGATACTTGTCACGAGCATCATACCAATCCTTTTTAGCATAGCGAAGTGCATCATTGTACTTAAATGAATACCAAAGTTGGTCCTCATAAGCCACAAGACCATTATAACGTTCACGCATAGTTGCCGCACGCTTCTGCTGTAGCTTCATGCGGCACTTGTATTCGGCAATGCTCCAACCAATCCACTTATTAGCAACGTCCATATCTTCATCATGCGGCTTAGCGTATTCAACGAATTTACCCCACTGTGAAGTAATAGTAACCGATGCTACCTTAGTTTCCTCATTCCAATAGCAATCTGTAAGCTGACAATGCGCCATTTGTTTTCTCCTTATCGTTTATTATAGGCTGCGGACATATAAGAATTCATGATAGCAAACTGAGTTGATTCAAGTGCATCTACCGCATCCTTAGACGGCTCAGGAATAAACTTAGAATTATTCTCAATAAGCTCGTCCATTTTCATTACATAGTGTTCTGCCTTTGCCTTTGCATCTTCTGACGAATATATAATACCATAACGTTTAATAGCCATCATTTCATCACGATATAGGTTCTCTTTACCTAAAGAATTACATTCATCAATCCAGATAGCTTCTGAGAATGACGCTCCATCAATAAGATAACGCTTGACAAACAGATACAGTCGCATGATATGTTGCAATTCCTTCGCCACATACCCATACTTTTCAATCAGTTCATGGTTTGCAGGAGAATCATGGCAAATCTTCTTTGCCTTTTCCATAGCCATTCCAAGAGAAGAAAAAATTAATTTCTGCGGATTAAGATTGGCAATATCATCACAATGTTTACGAAGATATTCCCAGTAAATCTTATACTTAGGATTAACAACATAATACTCAGTGCAAAGAATTTCCAAGAAGTTAATATTTGCCTTATGGAGAATCTTAAAATAGTCTCGAAAATCTTTAACTGTACAATACTCGTCATTGTCCATAATCTCGACTTTATTAAGATGCTTCTTATCCAAGAACAAATCATATGCTGTTGGAATCATAAGCAACTTTGTATCAACATCAGATTCTTCGTCCCATAGATTATAATTCATGGAACCATTGGCTGCGCATACAAGATACGGATACTGCCAATACTTGCCTGTGGCAATAATAGCGCCAAGATGCTCTTCAACCCTATTCTGAATCTTATTTACATTTTCTGCCATTTCTATTTCCTTTCTCTATATATGTATTATAACAGATTTATTTACCAGTGTCAATACAAAAAAAGGCACCCACGAGAGTGCCTTTACCAAAAGAAAGAAAATTAGAAGTGGTAGTTATCGTTGATGTAGTCGTATAACTTGCCGCCATTCTCTACATACTCAAGCATCTTGAAGACGTTGTCGTTCAGAGCTGTCATGAGGTGGACGTCGGGATTGCCTGGATTAGCAATTTGGTCAGCATAGTTGCCGAGGTCGAAACTATAAAGAATTGTGCGGCCATGTACAGCACAATAATTATTATAGTTGCACATATCGTAAGTGCTATCTCCCCAATAAGTATACTGTCTTGCCATCACCTGCATATCAGAGACAACGAAGATGCGGTCGTACTTCTTGTCACTGATAAGACCGAAAGCAGGAGCAATGTCAGTTCCATAACCGCAATTATCGTTCTCACACATTTCACGAATTACTTGGAATGGGCCGCAAGCCTTCTTGAAAGTTGCAGACTTAGCACGATTGCCGAACTTTACAAAGTCGCAATTACCGTTAATGTAAAGAGCCGCAGCATAGCAAGCGCCAACTTCCTTGATGGTGAGATTGGACTTATTACCATAACGGTCTTCCATCGAACCGGAGACATCAAGCATGATAACAGAATTACCTTCCAACTTTGGCATGTTGCCGCAAGCAATGCGGAAAGCAGTATCAAGTGCAGTGATGACCGCAAAATTCTGAACATTTAAATTACGATAAGCGATATAAATCTGATAAGGAAATACAAGAGACTTCTTGATAGAAACCTCGTTAATAAGCTGGTCTACAAGATTACGCTTAATCCATTCGTCGTCAACGTCCTCTGCGAGAATGTTGTTGAGATTACGGATAAGAGCGAGATAACCGAGACGATTACCCTCAACCATATTCTTCCAACTATCCTTGCCAGTGGAGATATTGACTTCCCAAGTATCAGCAGCTTCTAGCTTACCATTCATGTAACCATCAACAATGCCACTCTTGGGATGAATGATATTGATAAGGTCATACATGTTATAGCGCTTGCCATTCATCTGATACTTCATAAGATTGTACTCAGAAAGACCAGACATATAATCTGCAAAACCACGAATCATAGAATGAGAACGCTTGCCACCAAGCATGTCAACAGCTGCGAAAATCTCAGACATATCATCAGGACGATGACAGAAAGCCTTATAGAAATCGCGCTTGCGCTCAAAGCTCTGACCATTCAGCATAGCCGCAACAAGCTGCGAGACACTACGCATACCAAGTTGGTTTCGTGCAAACATGGCGCACTTACCAGCGAACTCAGCGCCATACTTATCAATTACAAGATTCGTAAGTTCGATAAAACGAGTCTGCTGTGTAGCGGCATTCTCATAGAAACCATCGTCCATCTTGCTAGAGAAAAGGAAATTCATCCAATCCTCAAGAACATCTTTCTTGTAATTGTTGCCGCCCTCGTATGACATAGAACGCTCGGGCTTAACCTTTTCATTAAACTTAGACATATTTTATCACTTTCTCTTGGAAGGAAAACTTTCCTATATTATAACATCTGTTTATATGATTTGTTAAGTAAAATTTTAAAAAACATCTAGGTCATGGAAACCAGAGTAGTCAATAATTTTCAAATTGCCAAGAGCATCATAACCATAGTTGCCAGTATGCAAGTCTGAAATCTTTTCTTTATAAAGAAAATCAATAAAGCGTTGAGTTGCCCTTCGACCATACGTTTCAATGAAAACGCCACACTCTGTAGTATAAAATTCACTATAGCTATCTTTGTGCTCTTTGCAGCTTTTATCAATCATTGCCTTTGCAATTTTATCCGTCTTGCGGCAATTGCTCTTTTTACGACTATATGTTTTCCCAGCGCAAGAAGAAACATACACCGGAACGCCGCATATAAAACCTAAAAAAGCAGTCTTAGTAAACATCTGATTAACATTATACTTGCGGGCAATACGATAAATATATTCTTCAACCGCACAATAGTCATTTGCATCTACTGGATATGCACCATCATTATTTGCATTTTTATAAAGGACTACATCATCAAAGCAGAAATACGTAGGCACACGCTCTTGCTCAGCACAGTCTTTAAAATATTGATTATCTTCATCCTCAATATGAAAAAATCCAATATAAGGAATCTTAAACACATAGTTGTCAAACTCTTTAAAATGAAATACAGATTTAGAACAACCACCATTAACCCAATCAGCACCAATAGTATTGCCAATTTGCTTAATAAAATTATAAAAAGTATCTTCAACGGCATCTTCAAAATATACCTGAGACAATTTTAAAAACTCAGGATTACAATTACGAAACCTATTATCAATAAAATTAAGCATCTCTGATTTATTCATATAGTTTCCTTTCTTCGTTCCACTATATTATATCATTTCAGAGTTGCATTTGTCAATTATTTTCTTTTTAGTGCCGATGGCCTTGCCTTTTTCATCTAAAACTGTACCGATAGGACATCTTTTATAGACATATTTTAAAAATTCGTCTACCCTTTCAGTCTCATTTTTGTACATACCAAAAGAAAGAAAGGGTAGAATCTCATTATTTATATGCTCATATTCAGCATATGTATCATTGTCTAATTTTCTAGTGCATCCTTGCCTAGATTCTTCTGGAACATATTCACCTATGCGGCACAATGGGCATGAATCATTATCGCACTCATGACAATGCAAGCTAACGATTGTATAATCATCCACTTGGTTGCCAGTCTTTTATAAATCTAGCTGGATTGTATGGAATCCATGCTTGATAATCTGGTGGCAGAACTACTCTTACTTCTACTGACTCTGTGACTATAGGAACACCGTTTACATATATCATCTGTGAATCAGATTCAATATGAATATCATATTGCTGTCCATGTTTCAATTCAACATTCATTGGCGGCACAAGATTTTTATATACCCAGTCTTCGCCAATATATGTATACATTAGCGAGCCTTGCGGATTTCAAAGATAGGGTCATAATAAGTCTTGCCAGCTTTGACTTTCTCAAGAAATGCTTCGGCATCCTTCTTCTCGACAAACATCATTGCCTTGCTTGAATCAGTTGTGCGCATACCTTTTGCTGTAAGCATACGGAACTGCTTATCAATATAAGGTTCCTTGGTGCGCTTTCCGTAAATCATCCACATAATTTAATACTCCCATTCTTCTATGATATGCTTTAAACGAATTTCTTTAGTAAAATTGTTAATTGCTTCTATCTCTTGGTCTTGATAGCAATCATATACTTGGTCAACATTTCCAAGCCATACAAAATGCGTATATCCATCTTGATTTACCAAACCAAACAAATCAAAAGTCTTATATTCAGGTCGGCCTTGAATGATTGCATCTTCGAGTGTCATTAAATCTCCCTAGAGAACGTCTTTTTTCTTTTGACATAATTATAACATATAAAAAGTGAGCCGTCAAGAAAAATTTGACAGCCCACTTAAAATTTTATTTAGTTGTTAAGAATGTACTCGCGTACTCGTGCTTGAGTAAGACCCTTGATTGCGGCCAGTTTGACAGAAGCAGCTTTCTTCTTCTTGAAGAAATCCCAGAAGTTCTCTTCCATAAGTTCGTCAAGAACCTTATTGATAGCCATGCCGAAGAACTTGCCGTTCTTGTAATCAATTTTCTCCATATCAAGAGCGATAAGAACTTTATTGACTTCCTTCTCGACAAAAGCATCAGTGCAATACTTCTCTACAAACTCCTTCTCCAAAGAGTCAGTGCCCGTGTAGACAGTCTTCTTCTTAGACTTGTCATGATGCCACTCGTCACGAACAATCTTGGCAATCTGAACATGACCCCATGGATCGCGCACGCAAGGGTAAGCCTTGATTACGATGCCCTCACCGATAGTCCCCTTTGGAAGATTGTAAGTACACTCGTCAACGTGCTTGTTCACATCGTCCCAAGTCATGTTGCTAATGCGGCAAATGACAGGAACGCAACGATGATAGAACTTGCTAACTACTGGACACCATACATCATAATCAACATACTCACCATCCTTAGTATTGAGAATATCAAAGATGAAGAATCCGCCTTCAAGATAAGTCTTGATAGTACCAGTGAACTTGCGGCCATCAACACCGCCAAGCCACTCACCGTAAATGATATAATTAGGATGGTCAAGCAACCAATTCTTTAGTGCCTTAACCTCAGTATCGTCAGTGTTGGTGATATAATCAGCGAAACCAGCGTTATCCTTCTCGATAGAAATCTCACGAGTACGGCTACCGCAAGTAATATTTCCATTATCGTTTACCCAGATAGAACTATTCGTACCATCCAGCTTCGGCTGCAAAATTATGTCACGACCGATAAAGTTCTGAACTTCTGCACGAGTCGAGCGCTCAAGATGCACATACTTATTGAAATGAGACATTATAAAATCCTTTCTCTTGTTTTCGTAATTACATTATACACAAATTTTTGGCCGCACGCAAGAACTTTTTTTCTTCTCTTTTTACTGTTTCTTTTTACTACTTTGCATAGCAAAGTAGTTTATTTTTCTTTAATCCTTTTTCTCTTCTTTTAATAGAAATTACTGTGCGTAGCACAGGAATTTCTTTATAATAAAATCTTTTATATATAAAACAATTATATAATATCTCTTATATATATAAAAGTCAATATACATATATAAACTAATTTAATTATATTATAAACTAATATAATTTATTTTATATATATTTAAGGGGTAAACCCCTTAACAACCCAGTTAAAAGTATAATGATTTTCAAGTCTTTTGTCAAGAAAAATTTTTAATTAAAATTCTTTTTAAAAAAGTATTGACATACAATATGATTATGGTTTATAATATAGCCAACGCATAAAAGAAAGGATATTACATGGAACCAATTACAGCAGAAAAAGCACGTGACATGCGTTATGTCGCTCTAAAGAAGAAAAGGGAAGAGCGGTTCAAGCAAGTTCAAAAATATGATTATTTCAATATTGTAATGAAAGATATTGAAAAAGCAGCCAATGATGGTAAGAATAGTGTAGACTTCTATCCGCATGTATCTGACTTCTACGAAGAAATCGTTCAGAGCGGTAGCATCGTTCCTGCCGCAGAGAAAGACTTCACCAATCCACAGAAGGAAGTATTTGCATCCCTTGAAGAGTCTCTTGGCTATGACGTAACACGCAATGAACATTATCAAGTAATTTATTTCCGTGGCGTTGACCGAATTGATATTACGATTAGTAAGTATACTATCTATTGGTAGGCAAAAATGAAGCATACGCTAATTCTAATGTGCGGTGTAACGCAGAGCGGTAAGTCTGTATTTGCAAAGGCAATTCAAGATTCACATGAAGACTGTATGGTAATCAAAAGAGATAATTGCCGCATGTATAATTCAGAAGAAGCCGACACAGTTGACAAGCGCTTTTATAACGCAGTTAACATTGCCTTAAAATCACATCGTTACGTTGTGGCGAATGACCGCAATATCAATCGCGTTGAGCGCGATAAGTTTTTCAACAATGTAAATTACAATGGCTGCGAAGTTATTTGCGTTTGGGTTGAAACTCCACAAAATGTAGCAGTTGCACGCAATAAGAATCGTGATAAATATCATCGTCTAAGTGAAAAGGAAATTGCAGAAATGTATAGATGCAAAGTTTCGCCACAAAACAATGAACCGTTTGACAAGATTGTATTTATTTCAGAGCAGCAAAACTACGCTATCGGCACAAGCAATATGCAAATCTTGCCAATCATTGACCAATTAAAAGCAATCTAGTCTTACAATTGAATATTAAAGTCAACTATGATGAAAGGTCATAATGTTTAAAATTCTTATTTTTATTATTGGTGTAATCATTACGGTTGTAGGAATTGCCGTATGTCTATCTTGCTTCAAAGAAGATAAACATGAAGAGCGTGTTCCACTAGGGCTACGAGCGGTAGTTATCGTGCTTGGTCTAATTGCTATTGGCCTTGGCTGTGTCTACTCACAAGACGTAGGTGAAGTAGTTGTTCTTCGTTCTCTTGGCGGCAATCTAGCTGGGTCTACTACAGATGCAGGCTTTCACTTTACTACGCCTTGGAATGATGTGATTACGTTTGATACACGTAATAACCTAATCAACTTTTACGGTAAAGACACAGAATACTCCTATGATGGTGGTTCTGCTGAAGGTCCTTGCGTAACCGTAAATGATAAGTCAGGTTCTTCTGCTAATGTTGATATTCAGATTAACTATAGCCTTGACCCGAAAACAGCTGAGTATCTTTACACTGAATATGGCACTCAAGAGAACTTTACCAAGAATTATGCGGCTAATGACCTACGTTCTGTCGCGCGTGAAGTTTCTGGTCAATTTGATACCATTACAATGCTAACTGACCGCGCTCAGTACACCAAGGCTGTCCAAAAGGCTCTTGAAAAGAAGTGGTCTAAGATTGGTCTTACTGTTGAACAGGTAAGCGTTCAGGATATTTCTTATGCTAAGTCTATTACCAATGCTTACGCTGATTCTCAGGCCGCAGAAGTAGAGAAAGCTAAAGCACAGAACCAGCAGGAGACTGCAAAGATTAAGGGTGAGACTAAAGTTATTGAAGCTACTAAAGAAGCAGAAGCAAACCGTGTACTCAATGAGTCTCTAACTGATAATGTTCTAACCCAAGAGTACATTGATGCTCTAAAGGAAATGTCAAAGAATGGTAATACTGTCGTTGTGCCGCAAGGGTCAACACCAGTAGTAAATACAAAATAATATAAATTAGTCCCAAAGTTTCTATTGACTTTGGGACTTTTTTACTATATAATGGACTTAAATAAAATCTAAGAGAAAGAGATAAAATGGATATTGGGTCTATTACAGTTGTCTGTATCACCGTTCTTGTGGTTGCGGCAATTGCTGGGAAATGCTATATGGAGCATATAGCGCTAGAAACCAAAAGGATTCGTTCTAAAGCAAGCCCGCAGCAGAAAAATCTTGACAACGTTCCATACACCTGCGATAATATTTGGAAGGAGAAATAATGATTTGTTTTGCTATTGGTTTCTTTGTAGGCTACACTGTAGCATGTCTTATGTTTAATTCTAGGGAGTAGTAATGGCAGATTGTCTGTTTGTACTATATGTATTTTTTGTGTGTGGCTATTCATATGTTGCACTTGCCGCACGTTTTGAGAAGTTTCGTTTTGAAATCTATAAGGCATTTCTTGAAATGTTTTAATTGACTTTTGACTTTATATATAATATAATACAAGTATAAAGTCAAGAGACTCCTTGGCAGAAAAGTTATGCAGCGCCCTGCAAAGGCGTTTAAACTGGAGCGTTACCAGTAGGAGTCTCTTGATTTTATATTCGAAAGGAACAATTATGCGTGATGTAAATAGAATCTATGATATTCTTGTAAAGTTTCAAGACCTTTGGGAACAGTATCCTGACCAGCGTTTTGGGCAGATTATCTCTAATTATCTTGTAAATGACAAGGAAGATATTTTCTATATTGAAGATGATGAACTGTCCAAGCGCCTTACTGACCAGCTTTCATTGATTGAGTGGTAAATATGAATGTTTATTGTCTGTTAGATGCTATTGATGATGATATGCGAAATAACTTATATATTTCATTTGCGATGCATAACATTCCTGAAATGAGCACTCCTTCTGTTCCATTTAATGAATGGATACAGGAACAACATGACGCGATTTTAAAGGCAGATGTGGTTACTTTCAATATTAAAGTTGATAAGAATTATGGATATTTAATGCTTACTATTTTAATTAATATGTAAAGGATATTATGATTACTCAGTATGGTTGCAGCACGGAGTTTTGTGAGACAGCAAAGCGTAATGTGATTAACGCATATAAGAAGTGGACTGACGAAGAGATTAAAGCTGACCTACAAAAGAATAGGCTCCCAATGGTTTCTATCTTTATGAATGTAGGGTACAATATCAATATTGCTAGCGGCATCCGTGCGCACAATGCGTTTCTTGGGAAAGAAGTCTATATCGTTGGCCGCAAGAAGTGGGATAGACGTGGCTCAATTAGCACTCATAGATATGAAACTGTATATCATGCTGATGATTTCGATGAAGTTCTTGAGATTCTTCATCCTCTTGGATATACTATTTTTGCTGTAGATAATATTCCAGAATATAATCCGCAGAATATTTATGATGCTGATATTCCAATGAAGTCTGCATTTGTATATGGAAATGAATGTGATGGACTGCCAAAAGAAATCATTGACAAATGTGATGAAATGATTTATATTCGTCAATATGGCTCTTGCCGCTCATTGAATGTTGCGCAAAGCGCAGCATGTTGTATGATGGAATACTCTAGGCGTTATAGGATGAAAGGTTAATATGCGTTTTTGTAAGATTAAAACTATTGTAAATGATGTGCCATATACTTTCTATGGACAATTCGATAATTTGATTTCGTATAATGAAATTGAATATTATATCTCTCAAGCTATTGACCTCAATACAGATGATGATGAAGAAGATATTGATATTGAATCTCTTCTAATGGATACTGCTGGTGCAGAATTTGAATGTGAAGATATGACTCTAACAGATTGGCTTAATACCGTTGTATGTGATTACAAGCATACTCGACCGGTACTGCAAATCTATGTCCTTGGAAATCTCATGGATAATATGGTCACAATTTATCGTTCATATAAGGAAGATATTAGCCAAACTACGCAATATCTATATATGAGCGGTGAAACTGCTGGCGATGAAGGTTGCAAGTATTCAACGGCTTGCGTTGTAACGCCAAAGCAACAGCGTGTTGAAGTTATTGAGGAAGGTTGGAAAGACCTTCTTAGCCGCATCAAACGTGATGGAAATATTGGTGGAGTTTATATCAAAACTGGTATTTTAACTATCTTTGATGTGCCGCAAGAGGACTATGAGCGATATAAGAAGAATACGGAACTAGTATTAGATTAAAGGTGGGATTCTATTGAACAACAGTATCCAAGTTAACGTGTCTATTCCTCGTGGTATTGATGCCGTCAATGTGCTAGGCCCATCAGATAGGTATATAAGGGCCGTAAAAGAGCAAATTGATGATACACTGCGTGTTAATCTTGGACGCTCTAAGGAAGAGAATAATATCGTAATTTTTGGCAAAGAGAAATCTGTACATCAAGCTCAAGAGGTGTTTGAAAAGCTGATTGAAATTGCCTGCTCAAAGGACGATATTAGTACAGACGAAGTACAGCTTCTTGCCAAGCAAAGTGCAGATGGTGGTATCTTTGATAATTCTGATTCTTCTACCACGATTTTGAAATATGGTAAAAAAGAAATCAAAGTACGCACAGAAGGTCAACTTGAATATCTGAATAGTATGCGGCACAACGCTATCACTATTTGTATTGCACCTCCTGGTGCTTCAAAGACCTATACGGCTGTATGCTATGCGCTGTCTCAGCTAATTAGCAAGAACGTAGATACTATCGTTATCTCACGTCCTATGGTTTCAGCAAAAGGCGAAGCAGATTTAGGCGCACTTCCCGGCACTGCCGATGAGAAGTTTTCACTATATGCACTTCCTATGATGGATGTATTTGAACGAGTTCTCGGGCGTGAGAAACTTGATTCATATATCGAAAAGGGTAAAATTAAGATGTTACCGCTAGGGTATATGCGCGGATGTTCTCTATATAAAACTTTCCTTCTCGTGGACGAAGCAGAGAACATGAATACGATTCTAGGAAAGCTCGCAGTCACACGTTTAGGAGAAGATTCTAAGATTGTCTTGTGCGGCGACTTGGTTCAGCAAGATTCCAAAGGCGAAAGCGGTCTTGAATATCTTGCCAATAGTCTGAAAGATGTATCTGGTATCGGCGTTGTCCGCATGACAGAAGCAGATGTTGTAAGGCACGCTCTTATCACTAAAATGCTAAATGCTTTTGCCGCATACGATGAAAAATAATTATTGACTTTTGAATTATTTTATTCTATAATATATTTAGTTTAAGAAAGGATGCGGTCATATGAATTGGAACGATTTATCACCAGAAGCAAAAATCTATATTGAGTTAAGCCCTGTAGAGTTTGCAAAAACTTCTATGGCCGCTTCTATCTCTCTATTGGAGAATGCCAATAGCACTAAAGAGTATGAGCGTATTATCTCTAAATGCGTTAATTTGTTGACTTTGTGCGGCAAGTCGATTGGTTATCATCCTAATTTTACTTTGGTGAAATAAAGTTCTTGACGCTGGATACATCTTATGATATTATATATAATATAAGATGTGAAAGGATTTAATAAATGGCTGAGTTTAGTAAGCATGATATGAAGATGTTTGATTTGGCGCGAAAGGCGGCACTGGAATCTACATATGAACCTTTCAAACTCGGGGCGGTAATCTCATACAAGGGACGTGTTCTTGCTACTGGTCATAATAGTCGCAAGACTAATCCTTTGCAGAAAAAGTATAATCGCAAATATAGGACTTTTAGATATAATGGAAAGCCTATTCATGATTATTTGCACGCTGAAATGGATTGTTTGCTAAACATTCCAAAGTGCATTGATATAAATATCAATTATAGCAAGGCAAATATTTATATTTATCGTATTTCACCCGGCAAGCCACTTCTCATGGGCAGAAGTTTTCCTTGCGCCGCATGTCTTAACGCTTTGCGAGACAAAGGAATTCGCCATATCTATTACACAGATGACAATGGTTTGGCTTTTCAAGAACTTTACTAAGGTGATAACATGTTGATTGTAATTATAGGAATTGTTTCTATTTTTCTTTTTTCTGTATACGCATATTATTATGGAAAGCGATTTAAGTAATGAATTGTATTATTATTCCTGACAAGGAAATGAATTCATACATTACAAAGCTCAATCCGAATTTTGTATTTGTATGGTGTGAGCAGTATACTACCCTTGTAGATTTCGTTAATGGCAAGCGCGTTCCTGTTCGTGATACATATGATGCAATTGTTCCGCATTTTATTCTCGCATATGGCGATGATGAAGCTAAGAAGATTGTTGGCGATGCTGTACTGCACAACATTTTAGCAGAAGTGACGCAGATTTATCACGACACTAGCCGCAAGGTCTATATCATCACTTATTAGACAAGTTCTAGACAATCTGTTTGACGGGCTATTAGCTCAAATGGATAGAGCAAAAGACTTCTAATCTTTAGGTTACAGATTCGAGTTCTGTATAGCCCACCAGACAGATTGTCAGACTTATATTAGACAGCATTTTTCTTTGAAAGGATTTATTGTGAAAATTCGTGACTGGGACGAACTTGAGTATAGCGATGATGATACTTTTGAAAAATTTTCCCACAAAGCAAAACTAATTCGTCAGCGCAAAGACGATACTTATAAGGCAAAACGTAAGGAAAAGTTAGAGCGCATGGAGTTTGAAGAAAATGCTACTAAGGGAGAGGACTAGTTCCTCTCCCTTTTTTTGTAGAAAAAAATATTTGCCGCACACATTTATATATGGTATAATATTATTAAACCAAGAGATAGGAAGATAAATGAACGAAGTCGATATGCTGCGTAATAGCTCGCTTGTGCGCGAGAAGCATCTTGCCAATGGAATCTCTTCTTTTAATTTCTCAAACAAGTGCTTTTTCAACCAAGCATGGGATTCCATCAATGTAAAGGCACGCGGACTTTTCGTAAAAGATAATAAGGTTGTTGCACGTTCGTACAACAAGTTTTTTAATATTGGAGAGCGTCCTGAGACTGAAATGGCTAGCCTGCGCGAGAATCTTGTGTTCCCCGTGTGCGCATATGTCAAGTCTAACGGGTTTCTTGCGATGATTTCTGCCGACCCGACCGAGAACGGTAAGCTGTTCATCGCATCCAAGAGCACAAATGAGGGAGATTTCGCAGGATATATCCGTGACGTTTTGGATAAGACGTTGACCATTGCACAGCAGGAGGAATTCGCAGAATATCTGCTCAAGAATGACTGCACTGCTGTCTTCGAGTGCATTGACCCTATACATGACCCGCATATCGTTGAGTATTCGCATCCTCACCTCGTGCTTCTGGACTTGGTGTACAATGATTTCCACTATAGCCATGCGGGGTACTATACCCTTATTGATGTAGCTGGACATTTTGGATTCTATTGCAAGGTTCTTAGCAAAGTCATTGCTAACTGGCAGGAGTTTGAAGCCTTCATTGACAAGTGGGCCGCACGTGCATACATCGAGGGCTTTGTCTTCGAGGATGCGGACGGTTTCATGGTGAAATATAAGACTCCTTGGTATAAGAACTGGAAGCAGGCTCGTGGAGTTTTGCAGCAGGTTTGGACTGGACGCGACATTGAGACTATCAAGAACATCAAGACTAAGCTGGCATTTGAACCTCGTCTTATGAATGCAATCCCTGAGTTTGTGGAAGAGTGCCGCGAGCAAGGTCGAGAAACTTGCCCTTCGGTAATCGAGTTGCGTAACTGGTTTGAAAATTAATCTTGACGATTGGCTATATCATATGCTATAATTATGGTATAGCCAAGAGAGAGGAAAAGATATGATGGCTTCTTATATCACTGCTATTCTGCACCTTGCAAACTATTATCTTGAGCATCATGATGATATTTCCGGGTATCATGATGATATTTCCGGGTATTATCTTGATGGTGCAATTGATATGATTCACAACATCTATGGCGTGCGCGTAGAGCGAGTTTACGCAGATATGTATAAGATTGCCGACATTTTGATGGAGGACTAACAATGCTGCACATGGACAATTCTGTGGGCAATCCCATGATGCTTCTTGCTTCTGAGGAAGAAATGGAGCAGAAGGTCGATGCTGTAATCCAGACTATTGAAACTGAATATGATGGGCGGGCTTCTGCTGATATTGTCTATGACCTCTTGGATTCTTATGAGGTTGAGACTTCTGATTTGCCGCAATGGTTGTGGAATCGTTTGGCCGCATATCTTTAATGATTTTTAGGGTGATTGTCTCTTGACAATTGCCCTTTTTTGCTATATAATATAAAATAGGTTATTATGAAAGGATGATATATGATTAAATTGGCAATTCCATTTCAATTGAATGGCGAATTGAACGATGAAATCAAAGAGTTTAACATTCTCTTTTACAAATCTCGCAATTCAATTGAAGACCTTATTGACTTTGTGCAGGAGTATGAGGATACTCGCATCAATCTTGAATTCCCAGAAGGTATCCATATGCCTACAGTCAAGTCAATTAACAAAGTATCAGACAAGATTTATATCCGCGTAGCGCCAACAGATATTACAAAGGTCGCAGAACTTAAAGAGAACTCATATAAGTTTTTCTTTAATCAAGATATGAAGGTTCCAACTTATTCTTGTCTTGAATCTTTTATCAATCTAGGTGTATCTGATGTATATATTGCTGATGATTTATGTTATAATCTAAAGAATGTACATGACATTTGCCAAGAGAATAACGTTCAAATGCGGCTAATCTTAAATCAGGTGCCGTCAATGACACTTGACCGTGGTATCAATCCAAAGGCTCCAATTTTCATGCCAAAAGATATGGATATTATCAATCCATATTTTGATGTTTTTGAATTTGAATGCGGCCTGCCGTATGACTGGGCGAAGTTTGATGTTCTATATCGCGCATGGTTTATTAACAAGTATTGGCATGGTCAAATGAGCGAAATCAATGAAGATGTAGATATGGGCTTTCATTGTGATGCAATCCATCCAAGTTTCACCGCAAGTAAGATTGACTGCGAACGCCGTTGCTGCAAGCGTCTATCAAATCATTGTAATAAGTGTGAAGATTTTCTGTCTCTTGGCGAGGTCTTAAAGAAAAAGCAAATCCGTTTTACAAATTAACTAATTGGGCAAATGATTATAATCTTTTGCCCACATTTTTTATATATTTTTAAGCAATCGTCTTGTCGTATAGGAATAGAAAGAGGAATTATCCGAATGAAATTCATTAAAAACAAAACGAAAGCATTGGCTATGTGCTTATCCGTAGTGGCACTCGCTGGCGTGACAAATGCTTTTTGTGTAAACGAAGCAAATGCAATTATCGTTAATGACGAAATTACAAATGCAGCAGTACGCACAACTACACTTGATGCTATGATTCCATATAAGGAAGATGGGTACGATAACGCTCAGACATGGCTAGTGGATAAATGTAATATGAAAGACTCACAGTTTGATGAAGTCATATATATTATTCAAAATTACGGAGATTATCTTGAACAGAATGATATTTTAGAGATTCAAGATATTATGGAGAAGCAATCTGTTTGCGACACTATTACAGAACTAAAACAGTATAAGGCTCGACTTGATAGCTGGAAACAGTATGGTGCAGATAAGAAACAGAAAGCACTCCAAGAGAAGAAAGAAGCAGAAGAACGTGCGGCTCAAGAAGCTGCTGCTAAAGCGGCTGCGCAGGCAAACTACCAGAATCAGCAATCTAGCTCGTATAGCGTTCCAAGTTATTCATATGCTGATTACTCTTGGAATGGTTCAGCGCGCGACTTCATTGTTTCTAAAGAAAGTGGCGGCAGCTATAGTGCCACCAATGGACGCTACTATGGCGCATATCAGCTTGATATTTCCTATTTGAATGGAGACTTGTCGCAGGAAAATCAAGACAGGGTTGCTGAACAATATGTATCAAATAGATATGGTAGCTGGGAAAATGCGGCCGCACACTGGCAGTCTCATGGTTGGTACTAAAATATTTTCAATAAAATAGTTGACTTCTAGAAAAATATTTGTTATAATATTAACGAAGTTAAAGGAACAAAAGAATTAAAAGGAGAATAGTAAATGGCAGAATCTTATGGTCTAAACTTTAATCTAGCTATGACAACGAATGAGGATGGTGTTATAGACCTCGGTGTACATGTAACTGATTCTGATGGCCTTGACCTAGACCATAAAGCTAGTGGCAAAGATGCTATGAAGGTTATTGATGAGCTAACTAGCACTCTTACGCGCGAGCTTATGACTGTATCCAATGGCCGCAAGCAGAAGAAGGATAAGGAGCAGGCTGAGAAGATTAAGAAGGAGCGCGAAGAGCGTGCGGCTAAGCTCGCTGACCTAAAGTCTCAGGCTGAGAAAATCAAGAAGCAGATTGAGGAAATCGAAAAGGACACTAAGGATACAAAGACTGTCCGCACAAGCCGTCCTTCCTATGAGTCTCTTCTTGACCAAGATTTCGCTCGTCTGCTAAAGCTATTTAGTTAAAAAAAAGTTCTTGCCAAGAGGTTTAAGAAGTTATATAATATAGTTAAAGAAAGAGAGAGGAAGGTATCATGAATTTGTTTGTCAAAGATAAATATTACAATATTGGCTCGAAGCACGACTTGGACGTTTGCTTGAAAGAGAACGGCTTCAACTATGATGAATTAGAGTCCATGATGCTTTCCTATCATGAAGCACAGTACGCAACTGGTGTTGAAGGTCTTATCGGCGATGATTTGTACGAGGTTCAGCACGCTATCAACTCTGAGCTGAGTGACTTGGAAAACGAGATTAAGAATCTTAATGGTCGTTCGTGCAAGAATAACACTCGTGCGGATATTGCAAATCGACTTAGTGATATTTACGCCAATCTTATGGACTTAAACCTTTCCTGTCAGGTGTATGACAGGGACACGCTGTAAGGAGCTTTTTATGGGACAGGATATTCATGTTTATCTCGCTAGGAAGACGAGCGAGTATGCTCAGAAGAATGGATGCGAAAAGTATTATCCAGTAGAGCTGTATACTAAGTATGACAACGACGGTGCTGTTTCGTATGAGTATGCAGACCCTTATTGTGGCCGCAATTATGAGCTGTTTTCTTGGCTCATGGACGGTAATGGACGCACATATGTAGATGAAGCTGACCATCCTATTGGTAAGTATCTTGAGTATGATGGTCTTGTGCCGCGAAAGATTCTCAAAGAGTGGGAAGACTGGGAAGAGAGTGGCGCATATGGATATAATGTTGTCACGCTTGCTGATATTATTGACCATTATAATATGATTGACTCTCACAAGTATGCAGTTAATGATATGCTCGGAAGTCATTCCTCTAACAATGAACTTAAAGATAGTGTCGGTGATTTCATCGAAGACATTAAGCGTTATTGTAGCATTGAAGGAGCATATTATCTAACTCCGCAGGATATTCTTGTTGTCTATTGGTTTGACAATTAAAAAAAAGTTCTTGACAGACGTTATACCAATATGGTATAATAACTTTAGTTACAAAATAAAAGTTCTGGGCAAAAGTTATAATTTTTGTTGCGCAACTTTTATATTGTAATAGTGGTGTTAGAGCCTGTAAGATTTCTAGAGTATTACAGGCTCATTTTTCTTTTGGTAAAGCCAGCTTAGTATAACAGTAATACATCGCTCTTGTAAAGCGAAGCAGACAGGGCAGCACTGTCAGTTGGCTCCATTTATTATTTAAGTTGGTGATAAAATGTCTTATATTTATGTAATTACCAACGATGTTAACGGAAAACAATATGTTGGAAAAACTAATAAGTCAATCAGCAAAAGATTTAAAGAGCATATTTCAGATAGCAGAAAAGAAAGATGTGAAAAACGTCCTCTGTATTCTGCTATGAATAAATATGGCGTTGAGCATTTTCATGTTGAGCAATTAGAAAAATGCTCCGTTGAAGATGCGGCAAAACGAGAAGAATATTGGATTTTTAAGCTAAATACATATGGCTGTAATGGATATAATGCTACAAAAGGTGGAGACGGAAAACCTTTTTATAATTATCAAAAAATAGCTGATATGTATACTGAAACACATGATACGATAAAAGTAGCAAAACATTTTCATTGTTGTGCAGATACGGTTAGGTACGCATGTAAACAATGCAATGTAGAAATACTGCAATCTAATGTTCTTTCTAAAGAACGATATTCTAAAAGTGTATGTTTAATAGAAAAAGACAAGATTTTTCAATCGTTGCACGAAGCATCCGCTTGGCTTTTTGATAATAACTACACTACAAATAAATCAACACAAGGAATTTCAAGGCATATTAAGCAAGTTTGTGAAAATAAAGAAAAGACAGCATATGGTTTTCATTGGGTGTATATATAAAATTAGTGTTGTATTTTAACAATATAATACATATATTGTTAAAATAGAGTGCTAATCTTAGACACTCTCCAAGTGATATAGTAGAGCGAACTTTGAACTCGTCTGTGCTTATATCACAAGTCAATTTAGCGGTTTGGGTAGTCGCTATATAAATTTGCCCACTTTTTGGCTCTTCTTCTAACGGAATAGGAAAGTGCGCTCTGACCGCATTAATGAAAGTTCGAGTCTTTCAGAGCCAGCCCAGTTAAAAAAAATTACTTGACAAACGCCGAGTAATTTTATATAATATAGTTAACAAATCGTGATGGTGAAGATTCGGGTTCGACTCCCGGACAGGCCGAGTTAACGGCGGTTAGTCTAATTGGTGAGAATAGCACCTAGCGATTATGTTATATCCAATGCTTGGGGAGAGGTTATCGCTGCAAGGTAAATGTCTCCCGACTTCTATAATCTTTTGCAGGGATTATAGATTAAAGGGTTGGCGGCTTTCCCAGTTTGAAACCGTCCACGTGATTATATTATCTTGCTTGCAAGATTTTATATATGCCGTCTCTGTAGCCGTAGACAATGCGGGCCAGCGCATACTTGAAAAGAAGCGCCTAGGGGAAGAGGAATCTGGTATATTTTGGTAGTTTTCAAACCTCGGCAGATGTGAAAACTACTACTTTAATTGCGGGTGGGAGGTCAGTATCTCACGGAGTCTCATAAGCTCTGTTAAGTTTCGGCAGCAGAAACACCTCGCGACCAATTTTTGTTATAAAAAATTATTTGACAAATAGTTGAATAATTTGATATAATATTTCTAGAAGGAAAGGGAAAAAGGATAGTCAACAGTACTGTCAACAAACCAGTGACCCTGCGGCTTATTGCCAACACCCAGAAGTGTAATGCTTAGTACGCTGTTAGGTTGACCATTTGTTTTCTTCTAGTGTAGTAAACCAAGAGAAAGGTAAGGAAGTATGGCACAGTCAATCGAGACAATGGAACAGCGTTATCAGATGCTACTTAACCGCAAAGGTAAGAACTCAGAAAATGTAGGCATCATGCGCAAACTTCGCCGCAAGATTAACAAGGCAAAGCAGGGTGTTATTCTTTCTTAGCTAATTTATTTATTATGCGTGATGAGGGTTCAGTTACTTCATGAAGATTTTATGGTATATTTTAAATGCGGTACGCTGCATTTGTTAGTCTGACCCCAATTTTTCCGCATATTTTTTCTTGACTTTTGGTTTATTATATTATATAATATATATAGACCAAGAGAGAAAGAGGTTTGTTATGAAGCAGTTCGTCATTTGTCGTGAAAAGACTTGCGGAATCTATTCGATTCGTGTCAACACTGATTGCTCTGTTGTTCGTTTTGAAATTATCAAGAGCTTTGATACGTTTGAAGAAGCTGACGATTATCTTCATAACGCTCTTTTATCTAAATAATCCATTCTATTGGAGTGTAATTCAGTTGGTAGAATGTTGTTAACTCAACGTGTCGCAAGTTCGAGTCTTGTCACTCCAATAGAACAAAGTGTGGCTTATCTACCCTGCTGGAGTGTAGCTCAATGGTAGAGCGTTTGACCGTTAATCAAAATGTTGTAGGTTCGAGTCCTACCATTCCAGCAGAGTAGATAGCTACTCAGTTTATCCAAAAGTAGAAAAGGAGCTTTGATGTCCTCGTATCCCTATAAAGGTGAAGTATTGGCGACTAAATATGCTTATATTCCAGATGATGCGGCCAATGCTCCCGCTCGTAAAAAGAAAAAGACAGTGAAGAAAGCCAATCATAAACACACTTACGATAAGAGTATTGTTATCAATTACTTTGATAAATATGCTGGCACATGGACTTATGCTTATAGGAACGTTTGTACTATTTGCGGTCGTATCGGCGATTTTGTTGACAACGAGGGAATTATCGAAAAGACTTTCCCGCATGTCAAACCAAGCTGGTTTGGTTTTGCTGTTTCTTTTGGATATAATGATGAATTCGCTGAATTTACCGAGTGGTCAAAGACTTGGTATCCTCTGATTATCTGGAAAGATTATCAGCCTTTGGATGACAAGTTTATTCCAGACGAGTTTTTTGACCAGCTTGGGATTCAGAAACAGACAAATTAAAGGCATGTTAGTATGCCTTATCTTGGGTTGGTGGAACTGGCATACACACTATTCTCAAAAAATAGCGCCGCAAGGCATTCGGGTCCGACTCCCGAACCCAAGACAAGGCATACTAGAAGCATAAAGTAGGAAAATGCTATTAGACAATAATAAAAATAGAGGTAGGGCTGGAATGTCAGTGGCTATTGCATATTATGGTTCTAATGGCTATACTGTCTCTCTTCCTTTGTCTGATACACAGTGGTATGATTTAATTATTGAAAAAGATGGCGTCTTTCAAACTGTACAATGCAAATGTACAACGTCAAAAGATAATACTATATCTTTAAGAAGTTGTGGTGGCACTAATGGAAAAGAATATGATAATGTAACAAACCATCCTGTAGATTTATTATTTTGTTTAAATGGTACAACTGGTTTAATGTATTCTATACCAGTAAACAAAATTACGAATAAATCCCATATAAAGTTATATTCTGATATAACTGAGTGCCACAGTGGATATTTTGATACATATCAGTATATCGTACACTTGTAAATCTTCTGTCTTAGACTGGCTAGGGGCGGTACCTAGATGCGGCACCAACGTTTATTAAATGCGTGATTAAGATTCAGTTACTTCATTAATTTTGGTATGTTAATAATTAGACACTGAATCTAACTTTTCCGCATTTATTTTATTTACTATAATGCGTGATGATAAATCAGTTACTTCATTCTGGAAAAATGCGCTTGCAGGTTCGACTCCTGCTCTGTGTCGGTACACATTTCACTGATTTAGGCTTTTCCGCATTAATTTTATTAAAGTATACGATACGTGATAACGTTTCAGATACTTCAAATCTCCATTCTGAGCTGATTACTCAAACTGAAACACCTATTTCCGTATCGCTTTCTCTTGTGCGGCAAGTGATTAGTAAAGAGTTACTTCGTTATATGTTTAAATAAGAGCAGCTTTCATTAGAAAGAGGCAACCCCACCTACACTCTTTACACTTTTTCCTTGCCATTATTTGTAAACCCCTTTCTCGCCTATATAGTGTGCGAGCTATATAGGCGCAAATGTGCGTGATTAAGATTCAGTTACTTCATAGGGCAATTAAAATAGTCTGAATTTAACTTTTCCGCACACATTGATATTTTTGTAGGGACTCTTTTGAGTCCCTATTTTTTTGTTGACTATTGGCTATATATTATGTTATAATATATTTAAGAAATCGAAAGGAGATTCAATGAGTGTTTTTGTTATTTCTGATACTCATTTTCAACATGAGAATATTATCAAGTTTTGTCCAGAGTCGCGTCCGTTTGATACGGTCAAAGAAATGAATGAAGCTATTGTCAAAAACTGGAATTCCGTTGTATCTCCTGATGATACTGTCTATCATCTTGGTGATTGCTTCATGGGACCACTTGAGACTGTAGCTAAATATGGCTCTCGTCTCAACGGCAAGATTCATGTGATTCCCGGCAATCATGATACCAAGAAGCGCATTGCAGAAATGGAAAAGCTCGGCTGGATTATCGAAAACAATGTGTCTTGCCTTGATTACAACGATGTCAGTTTCATTATGATTCATGAGCGTCCCGAGGAAATGCGTGGAGACAGCGCCAATGTCATTCTGTATGGTCATGTCCATGACGCGGCTCCCAAGGGTCTTGTTGATTGGACATATCACGTAGGCGTTGACACGAATAATCTTACTCCTGTCAGCATTCATGATATTTGGCTCGATGTCCAGCAGAAAAAGATTGAGCTTGGAGAGTAAAATGGAAGTCAAGCATAAGGTCCAGCGTATCTGCGGCAATTGCAGATTTTATAAAAATTGCAGTTGCTATCGTTTCCCACCCAATGTAATTATTGACCCAACAGATTATAATGTTTATACTGTTCATCCTTCACCGCAAAGCGGAGATAGGTGCGGCGAATGGGCAATTCATCCTAAATTGGAGAAGCATGACTAACGATGAATATAAAATCTCATGTGAAGGTCTAAGCCATTGTCCGCAGCATAAGTATGGCAAGAAGCGTTGGGGCGAGAAAGGTTACTTTCATTGTGTCTGCAAAGACCAGCTCCATGATACTATCGGCGAGTCTTGTTTCCTTTTTTGTGATGTAAACTCTGACCATACATGCGGTGAGTGCGTTCATTGGTTAGGCGATGTTACTTCAAAAGGTAAACGCCATGAGAAGTTTGGCTCTTGCTTTTATAGAATTGGCCGTATTGGAGCTTGGTGGCCTACATGCTGTCCTCAGTTTGTAAAAAATGTCGCTGATATAAGTAGTTATGATTTTATTGAAGAGTATGTTTTACAGCAAACAGGGAAGAATGATTCTTCTCCTGAATGTCGTGAAGCACGAATGGCCGCATGTAAACTTTGGAGACAGAAATATGAGTGAAATGTGTAGTATGCACCTTAATAAAATGACTGCTATGATTCTTGATTTCATTGTATATCTTAGTCAGCAAAAGGATATTGAGAAGATTGTCGATGAACTTAAAAAAGTTGACCGTGCTGTTTTTCATGAGCTTGTTGTAAATGCTATGGAAAAGAATCCTTCTCATACTAGCATTTATTGTGCTGAGCAGTTATGGGACATGGCTCCACTTACATCTTTAGCTCTCTTGGATTGGCTTAATGATTTCAACGAATTTTATACTTAATTTTTCTTGACTTTTGGTTAAAAGATATGCTATAATATAGTTAAAGAAACCAAGAGAAAGAAGAAACAATGGTTGAAGCTATTAATATATGCGGCAATTGCAAATATTATGAGTCAACAGACCTTTGGTATCTAGGCATCTGCCGCAAGCATCTGATTGAAGATGAACCTGAAAAGGTATGCGTCAATGATTGGATGTGCAATGATGGCGAGTATGACGAAGAGGAATACAATGGAGATTAGTGAATAAGAGGTCATTAGTGCAAATTTAATATTGTTCATGTAAACTTTGGATTATAGTTTATAAAGACCAAGAAAGTGCAAGATTAGTTTAATGGTAAAACAGCAGACTTATAAACTGTATTATCGCCAGATTAGCGAAAATTTTTGGTTCGAGTCCAAAATCTTGCACTTTCTTGGTCTAAATTATATAATCGCTATTATCTAAACCAATTATAATGATTGACAAAGAAACAAACAAGCCTTTAAAAACATTTTGCTCTTGCAAAGATGCAGGTAGATGGCTTAAAGATATAAAGAAATGTCGGCATATCGCACAAGTCTGTAACGGCGTAAGAAAAACAGCTTATGGATATAAATGGGCTTGGTTAAAAGATTATCAATAAGATATAACCTAGTTTAAAACAGCATTAGATACAGAATAATGATAACTCGCAGCGCTTCTTTATAGCGAAACTTGACAGAGAGAGGTCTGATGCTGTTTATATATGGAGATGTGGCGTAATGGTAGCGCAGCACCCTGCTAAGGTGTCGTGGTGAAAGCCATTCCGAGTTCGAGTCTCGGTATCTCCGAGTTTTCCACGCTCCTATTGGCGGTGGCTTTGAAGCTGTGCCGAAAACAGCTTTTGCGGTAGAATAGGCAACGCCGCATATTGGCAGTGGTGTTAAAGCAGCGACCGAAATGAGCAACGACTAGGAAGCAGAGCGCCGCCGCCATAAGGAAGTGGAATCGAACCAGCGTTCGGACTCGCCTCGAAAGCGATGTGTTCCTTAACAGGGAATCTGGAGCGTCACCAGTCACTTCCTCCACACATTATGTAGGGTAACTTCTTTTATAGAAGTTACCCTATTTTTTTATTGACAGACGGCAATTCAAAATGATATAATATATTTAAAGAAAAGGCCAAGAGAAAGAATATAAAATGCCTACTTTCATTTGTACCGTATGTCAAAATAGAATTAAAGAACATGGTAGCAAAGTTGATTGTGGATACTATAATGATACTCGCCCAATGATTGAAGATACAACAAAGTTGTACGATAAAAGTTTTCTTTGTAATCGCTTCGTTCATGTAAGGTATAAAAACATAGATACTTGTAAATCAAAGAGAAAGTATTCCTGTCGATATGATGCATTGTGTGCGGCAAAGACTGTATTTGTTAATAGTTCTAAAGTTCTTCGCCCATATAAATGTAAAATATGTAAATCTTGGCATTTAACACATGAATGCCAAGATGAATATAATCCAAAGCAGGAATATGATAAAGCAAGAAAAGCACATCGACTTTACGATTAGACATTAAGCCAAAAGAAGGAGATAAATATGGCTAACCTTTATGTTCTAGCAGGAATTCCCGGGTGCGGCAAGTCGTTTTGGGCGCATGAGCATTACGCCGAACTTAATGCCAAAATTGTTTCTCGTGATTATATTCGCTTTGAGTATATGGCAAATGACCCTGATTTTCTTCCTTCTATGGATTACTTTAAGTATGAGAGTGACGTTATTAAGGGTTTCTATAGTCAGATTAACGACAATCTTTGCAATGATATTAATGTTATTGCAGATGCTACTCATATTTCTTGGAAGTCGCTTCGCAAGACCGTTGAGAATTGCGGCAAGAACGCCGACAAGATTATCCTTGTGTACTTCAACCGTGGTCTTGACATCGCTTTGCCGCAGAATGCTAAGCGCGGAGGTGTTGAACGTGTACCTGATGATGTTATCAAGCGCATGTGGGCTGGTCGTTATATGCCTGCTCGCGCTAAGGCCAAGGGTCTTGTAGACGAGTATATGATTGTGTAAAAGGAGATTAAATGGCAATTCAAATCACACTACCCAAAGATGCCGAAGGTAAAGAGGTTCCGTTAGACACAAAGACACTATATGACGAATATGGAAATCAGTGGGATGTTGCAAAATTCATTTACGACCTGAGCGGTGAAACTACCGATAGCAAATGGACAGTCGAGTACAAGAATGGTGTCAGAAGGTTCATTTCACAAATGTATCTTACACAGCCGGATAGCTGGAAGAAGCTAGAAGAGGACTTAGATAAATGTATTTCCAACAATGACTCTTGTTGCTACTATAGCAAGTCTTGGATGTGCTGTGATTGCACTATTGACTCAAGCAGCATTGATTACAGATGCGATTCTTTGGTATTTAATTCAATTAAAGAGCGTATCCGTAAACTAAGAAGCAAAGAATAAATTTGTGATTATGGAAAAAGATACTATATATGACCTCAAACGCATCTTAGACATTATCCAAGAGCAAGAAACATCTGGTTCATCTATTGGTTTTGAATATTGCGTATATGAAATGCCACAAAAAGAATGTGAAGATATATGTATAATCTTGCAGAAACTTGGGTATAATGCAATTATAGGACATAGACTCGGTAGTGAGTCTACAATTACAGTAATGAAAGAGTAGATATGTGTACATTTGATTATCCAGAACATTATAATTATCTTACAAAAGACCAGCAGGAGAGCGTTCTAAGCTGGTTCAATACAACGAAAGACATTGAGCGCAGTATTATCAGCACTTCTGTAAAGAGCAAGTCTGAACGTGAGCTAAAGGCTTTCTCTGAGAATCGTGAACGTTATGAGACGCAGCTTCGCGGTGCGCAGTCCATTCTACGCTCAATGGGTATCTTTGTTGAATATAATTGGCCCAGCCATGAGCATGAATATTTTCTAGCAACGGCGGCAGATGCCGAGCGTTATCGTAAGGAGCATGAGTAATGGCCGCATGTATTCATGGAGACGTATGCCGTGCATGGATGCGGCATACGGGCAGCATCGCACCATTGCGTGCGTCTTGTCCTAATTGTCCTTGGTTTGAGCCTAAGTATCGCCCTTGTGATACTTGGTTTAATAGAGATTGTATGCGCGATTGGCAAGGTCGCCCAGTTGTAACTTGTCGCGCAATGTTTTAGAAAGGTATTTTATGATTGCTAACGATGCCCGCACAATGGTATATGATACTCTTTATAAATATGAGTATGATATTCCACAAGAGCTAGAAGATAAAATCAATGAAGAGATTATTGCTGCGGCAGAGCGTATGAAGTTTCGTTGTAAGGTCGAGCTTTTTCCTTATGATGATGAACGAGCGCAGGATGTAGAATTTCGCCGCAGTATTGTTGTGTATTATCATAGCTTAGGTTATAACTGTTATATAACACCGTGCAATGGTCATTTTGTTTTAGTAGTGGAGTGGTAAATATGTTTTTTGTTTCAATGGACTGGTTTGAAGAGTGCGTAGAAAATTATCGCGGTCTGAAAGTTATTCCTTTCCCCGATGATTTTGCCGATGAAGCTATCTTTCTTGCGCATGACATTGCTTACACGATGGATGCATGGGAGAAATACGAGAAGCCGCATGACGTTTATGTGTCCCATAGCGATAACGGTGTATTTGACGAAGATGATTGCGTTATGTGCTCTTATCTAGGCTGCGATAAGTTTATTAAGAGCTGCGAGCGCAAGTTTGACGGGGAACTTCCTAAGTTTTAATGGTAGGGCTGGAAACAGTCCTACTTTTTTTTGCGTGAAGCCATATAAAATGATATAATATATTTAAGAAATGAAGCAGAAAGGATTTTATATGGCTTCTGAGTTCGGTTTCCGTCCTTGTAAGATTGAAGACTTGAAAGGACAACCCAAAGTCCAAAAGATGTTGCAAATCTATATTAAGGCAGCGCAGATTAAGAAGGAGTCTTATCTGTTATCTAAGTGTTATATTCAAAAGCAGCCGCGTGGTCGTGTTATCACCGATTTAGGCCGTTCAATGATGGGAGAGTGTGAATAATGGACGCAGAAGCTATTCAAGAGATTGCGAACTAACTTGGTATTACGGTTGATGCAGTTACCAAAGAAGTGATTCCAGCCTTTGCACAGTTTGAAACAGCAAATTATATCTTTGGGGCTATTCTATTTGGGTGTTTATTCGCTTTGACTTTAACTTTAACGATATTTTTTATTAAAAAGGGCATAATTGAAAAAAGAAATGGTGATTTAAATCAAGACTACGATTCAAGTCTTTATTTTATAATTGGTGCTATCGCTGGGTTTTGTACAACAGTATTTTTCGTTCTTTTGTTTTGTTCAATTTCATCCACTGCTCTTTGGGTATATTATCCTTATGGTTCTTTTATTAATTATATTCTTAATTAATCGGAAAGAATGTGAACAATGAATACAGAAGTTATTAAAGAAATCGCAAATCAGCTTGGAATCGCCGTAAGCGCTGTCACGAAAGACGTGATTCCAGCATATGCTTCATATGTGATTACGGCATACGCTAGTAGGGTTATCATCCTTGCCATTCTCGCTATTGCTCTTTTGGTTGTAGCTCGATTTTGTACGGCTAAAAGTAAGGAATATTCTGACTGGGAGAAATTACCGCTAACAAAGTATCAAAAAAGTGATATAAGGACTAAATATGAAGCTCTCGAAATTACAAGTTACGTCTGCTATGGCCTAAGTGCAGCTTTCGCGGGTATTGCGGTTATAGAATTTGCCACCATTATCCCTTGGATTATCTCGCCTTATGGTGCCTTTATAAATCTCCTAATGCCACATTAAAAAGTTCTTGCATTTCGCTATATATTATTATATAATATATATAGACCAAGAAGGAAAGGAAATTACATGATTGGCTCTAAGGTTCTCTACAAGGCTCAGTACGGCGATGTATATGGCGTAGTCATTGATGTTCTTCTATTCTGCGATAGCCTTGTTATCGTTGATGAAGACGGAATATTCCATACTGCCAAGCGTGAAGATGTTTATTATCTTTAAAGGAGATTGTATGTGCAAGTATTGTAATTTCAAGATGAATACCCGCTGGGGCGAGAGCATTGACTGTACTGATTATGATAATGCCGATTCTGATGTTGGTATGTATATTCATTATTCGGATACAGACAAAGCCTATTATCTTATGGGCGAGTATTACGATAAAGGCGTTGATAAGCTCGGTTGGTCGTATGAGATTGAGTATTGTCCCTTCTGTGGTCGCAAGCTCTAAGGAGATTTAATGAATTGCAACCTTATCTCTAATATTTTGTCGGCTTTGGAGACTATCGCATATAATGAAGGCTGGCTGATTGGTGAGTATAACGGTGAAATGCGGAGCACTTTTTACTATCGTGGTATTAAGTTCACGGTGGTAGGTCGCAAGCAAGTACCTGTCTACTTTGATATTTATTGTGAATATCAAAACGGGAAAGATGTTACATATAGCAAGATTGGCCGCACATATCTAGGCGAGAAGGGTGTAATGGGTGAAAGTCCTGTCCAGAACTTCGCAGTTATGCTCTTCTGCGATATGGTAAAAGAATCAAAAATCCTTACTATTTTCTAGTTGACCTACGCTCTTTAATATTATATAATATTATTAAAGAAAGCCAAGAGAAAGAAGAAAGATATGCGCTACGTTGTTGAATGTGAACTTAATCGTTTTCAAGCATGGTCTGGCGGCAAGACTTGGCTGGAAGAGCTGATTGACCATCCAAAGGCTTACGATTATATCGTTAACCGAATTGAAGAAGCTGAGTTGTGTTTCTATGAAGAGGGCGAAGCCCGCACCGAGACTGATATTAACGATTATCTTTGGTTCTATATGAAATACGATTTGGAAGAAGCCGGGTTCCTCAATGAAGACCATGAGTGGATTGAGGATGACAACGAAGAGGAAGAGGATGAAGATGCTTAAGCTGTCTGTTGGAGATTATGTTACCTATACTAGTCCTGCTGGTCTTGTAAGTGTCGTTAAGATTCTGCACTTCAATAGCAACGGAACAGTCCTCGTAAAGTATCTGAATGGCTCTACCGTTCACGTACCAGAGAACAAGTTATCTCTATATTAATTGTAAACAGGGGCGCAAGCCCCTGTTTTTATTTTCCAAGAGAGGAAATAGAATGAAGAGCGCTAAGATTTTGTTTGATACCATTCATGGTAAGTGCAGTAATGGTGATATGTATAACTGGAAAGCATGTAAACCTAAAGAGTATGATAATGTGGTATCATTCGATGTGCGGCAAAAGGCAGACAATCAGCTTCTTTGCTCTTGCGCAATAAGTTGTTTTGAAGAGTACATTGAGCGTGACCCTGACTGGCCTATTGGTCGGGTACATTTTTTGTTCTATGATGGTTGCGATTCGTTAGAGTTTAATGTAGAAGATTATAAATGCGAGGTCGGTAGCATCTACATGAATGACATTATCGACATGGCAATTAAGATGCTCTATCGATAATTTTATACTTGCGGCCAGTCTTATATTATTATATAATATATATAAAGAAAGACAAGGAAGGGATAAAACATGACCCAGAGCAGCAAGAAGTTCAAGCAGACTATCAATCAGGTTTTTGCCAGCGTCAACCATGTGATGCGTATGTGCCATGAGGATGTGGCAATTGCAAGTATGGACGAGCAGACTTATACTTATTCTTTTTGTGATAAGCATGTGACTGTTACGGCTTATGTTAATTATAAGGGCTTTGAATATGCGCCGCTATTCGTTATTGCCGCACTCGGCAGTGACGATGTTGAGGAATTGATAGTATATAGTGCAGGTTATATGGAGTGTGCATATGTTTATGCCGCCATTTGCCAAACGTTGGGAGTGTAAGATGAATAAGTTTATGAATCAGCTTATCCACGATTTTATGTATGATAATGTTGTCAAGTACTCTTGGCATATCTTGAATATCGTGAAGAAGGAAGAGGATAAACTTTATGTTCGAGTCGCTTCTGATATTTCTGATAAAACTGCTGATCTAAAATTTTTCTTGCAGATGGTGAAATAATAATATATAATATAAGTATACTAAGAGGGGAAGGAAAGCATATGAAGCGCAACGATTACGTACAGTATCTTAATCCTTATACTCGCAAGTTCATCATCTGCCAGATTGAAGAGATTTACGGTGATGGTCATGTCCTTCTGTATGCGGTTGATACGAACGAAGCATTTCTCGTCAATACTTGGGAACTTTTGTCTTATTAAGGAGTAATTTATGATTTTACCAAACTAAATAAAAAAGAAGTCTTTTAAAAATTCCGACCCTGAGAACTATTCTCAGACTCTTGAAGTGAAGATTGATGACGCTCTTAGGTATGACTCAGGCAAGAATCGCGTGCATTGTGATCTTGTTCTTCATTGTCTTACCACTCGCAGCATTAATACTCTTTTTAAATATATTGATGCTGGATATGATGTTATGATTAGCAATGACTGTGATGAAAATGATATAACATTGACTATTTATCATTATTTTAAGGAGTAAATGTGATTCAACCTTTAGAGTTTAAGCGTGAATACCTTCATAATAATCCTTCTTCTACAGACCAAAGGACTACTCTTGAGACTATGATTGACGCAGCTTTAAAGTACAGCGCCTATGACAATACTACGTATTGTACTCTTTATCTTATTGGATTGACCGCACCTGACATCAAAGTTCTTGCCAAGTACGCCGAAGCTGGATTTAGTATTGTAATTCGTACTGCACATCATTGTGATGATACTGATGATGTAGAAGTGACTGTTTGTTATCATTATTAACATTAGTTTTAAAAAGTTCTTGCATCTTGCCTGAAATTGTTATATAATATAATTAAAGAAACCAAGAGAAAGAAGTTCTTCTATGTGCAAGTATTGTGAGTACAGTAATGATGTTCGATTCGGCGCAAACATGCTTGATGATGAATATTCTGAGGGCGAGGGCTATTCTATTACCATTTGTGATGTCTTTAAAAATCCGCAGCGTAAGTTCATTTGCATTGATGATGAATATGGTGAATCTGCTGCAAGCTCGATTGATATTAACTTTTGCCCCATCTGCGGTAGGAAGTTGTAATAGGCCAATAGAGTAAAAAAATACTTGCGGCCTATCTTTTATTATTATATAATATAATTAAAGAAAGGCAAGAGGAAAAGAAAGGTTTTCCAATATGGCTAAGTACATGAAGGCTAACATCATCTTCAACAAGTTCTACGAGGGCGATGGTCGCTTTTGCGGCATTGAGTATACTGAGTGCATGTTCAAGAGCCTTGAGCAGCTTGACCGCATCATGGCCGAGGTTGCCGCCAAGAATCTTCGTGAGCATCATCTTGTCTATGAGGGCTATGTTGGCAGTATTGAGAACCTTTAATCTGATATATTAGTTATCCAAGAGAGGAATTAGAATGGGCTGGATTTATCTTTCTTTCAAGAACATGGTTGAGGATGATGCAAAAAATTTTATTGTTGCCAACTTCGAGGACGGCCAAAACTATGAGCGCCAAGAACGAAAAGAAATGAATTTTGAAGACTAGATTGGCCGCACAATGAGAGTAGAGAAATCTATTCTCCTTTTTGCTATTGGAGGTTATATGGATTATATCTATGATGATATTTTAGATGCCCTTAGTGCTACTGACGATACAGATAATATTGCTGATTATGTTAATAAGATTGAAAGCGGTAGCGGCGAAACTTTCTATGATTGGCTCGGCAATGTAATTGATGCATGGGATAATGAAGATTATGATTGATGAAGTGTTAGGAGCTGTCTGTCTTGTTTGTGCAATCGTTGGAGTATGCGCTGTCTTGTCTTTTATATTCTCCTGTTGGGGACATGATAATGACACTGGCGACATTGATTGGTAGTTCTCCTATGAGTCTGCTTATTTTCACTGTCCTATGTGTTATTGGTTTTATCGTTGGTATCTGTATGATTCTGTATGCGGCAAGGGAAACTGTGTTTCTTGTGCGTGAGGTAATCCAAGAAAAGAAAGAATAAGGCCATTGGCCGCATAAGATTTTTCTTGCAGTCTGTTTAATAATGTTATATAATATTATTAAAGAAAGGCAAGGAAAGGAATTCAAATGACCAACAAATATGATAACCTTCGTCTTAATGCTATTCTTGCCCGCATTAAGGATAAAAATATTCTCACGAAGACTGTCGATGTTATTTGTCGTATGCGTGAGAATGTAGATTGCCCTAATTTTTTCTACATTCCTGCTAATTGCATGAGTGACATGGATTATGTGATTGCGGCTATCAATTACATTATCACGTCTTTTGGCTATAAAGCACATTGGGATTGTCTTAGTTATGCCAAGGTTGGCGGCAAGTATTGTATTCATCTGTTTCTTGAGGAAATTGACCTATAAAAAGTTCTTGCGGTTTGCTCTATATTATTATATAATATATATAGAGAAAGGGAGAGGACAAGATAAAGTCCTCCAAGAGAAGGAGAAAGTATATGACCAAGGTTGAGACGATTCTTGCACAGATTGACGGTCTTCTGGATGCGGCATATGAGGTTGTCAATGGTGACAAGCTCTGGAAGGAAGTCACCCCTCTGGTGAACATTGCTGCCGATATGCTTCTTGAAGAGCGCAAGGACTATTATGCTGGTTGCGCCTATTGGGTTGTTTGCGAGGGAGCTGAGAAGGAAATGCTCGATGCCAAGAATACTCTTGAGGACCTTGGTCTGTGTGTCTGTGATTACTATTGGCATGATGCTGACGAGTATGATAATAAGCCCGGCGGTCATTTGAGCGTCTATTGGACTGTCAACGATTGGGATTAGGAGTGCATATGCTGTTGACTAATGAGAAGTATGAGAACGTCTATTGGACTTTGGATTTCGTGGCATCCAAGAAGCAGAAGAGAGTTATTCATTAAAGATTCACACGGGTACTCTTGATGAAGAAGATTGGGAAACTGAGTATATCTGTATCCAAGAGAAGGATAGAAATAAATAGTGTGTAGTAAAAGACCTGCGGCCTATGGCCGTGGGTCTTTTCTTTTGCTTGACAAAATAGACGAAGTATGTTATATTGTAGATGTGGCAGAGTATCTTGATGTCCGTGTGAAGTGTGCTTATGCGTTTTTGCGTGTTAATTAAGTAATGGCGCAAGTGCGCGTTAAATTATCTTTAACGGACGAGACGGATTGGCAAATGACAAAACCGCAGGTAGAATGGTGACTATTTTTTCACTTTCGGAGTGATTAAAAAATGAACACCAGTGCCAAAACGGTTAAAAAATGAACACCAGTCATTATTTCCGCAGGTAGAATGGTGACTATTTTTTAACCTTAAATTTTTAGCGAAGCGAAAGGAGTGATTGGAAAGTTAAAAAATGAACACCAGTCAGGGTAAAATAGTTAAAAAATGAACACCAGTCCCTTCAAAACTGTTAAAAAATGAACACCCCTAATAAATTATATAATAAATTATATAATAAATAATATGTTATGCACGTGTGTGTAAGGAAGGAGAAATATGACAGGCAAAGAAGAAGAAAGCCACAAAGCGCCCAAGCTGAGTTTTAGCGTAGACCCTGAGAAGTTGGAAAATAAAAATTGTGACTACAATGCGATGGGCAGTCTCATGCTGGATACTAAGTTGGAGAAGGACAATACTAGAATTCTGTCTATGAAGGACAGTCGAGCGAGATTGAAAAGTGTAGGATTGACGAACTATCAAATCAGAAATGTCATGAGTTGCTTTGAATCATTGGATGTTATCAAGATAAATGGTATGAATGTTATCGTGCAGCCAGTGGAAGGGCAATATGTCACGATTCCCGTGGATACAGTTAGGTTTTGTCTCAGTGCGTTGAGTGCAGATTGTTTCAAGACATATTGCTATCTTAAAAGGTGGTATCAGCTCCATGAAGCGTTCTTTAAGGGCGGTGAGAATTATTTCTTTTCACGTACCGAGATTTTGAAGGCTCTTGGATATTGCAAGAATGCGAGGAATATCCGCCGAGTAGACGAGTTCCTTATCGTGCTTAGGGATGTCGGCCTTATCGAATATGCAGGAAAAGCTGTATATCGTAAGGGAAAGAAAGGTCTTTATACTGAACTGTATAGGGTAAATGATTATGCACGTGCGCAGAAGGAATCTATTGAGAATACGTTAAGAGAAATAAAAGCGTATGCCGATATTGACAATAAAGAGTGTAAGCTAGTTACTCTTAGTGAAATCAATGATTACTATAAAGAACTTGGCGAAGAATGTGGTGACGCATGGCTTGAACATCTGGCGAAAAAATCTGCAAATGCTGACGTTGTACAGGCTCTATTCTCGTTGTCGCCAAATGAGCTTAAAATGAAGTCTATGTTGGAAGACTAAAAATGACAACATAAGCATTGTGTATACAGTGTTAAAGCTGTGAAGAAAGCCCATATAAGTGTAAAAATGATTACATGACTTAATGGAGTGAAATGCGCATTTTACCAGTTCAGCAAACCAATGTCAAGAAAAATTTTTAGCCCAACCCTTTTTAATTTTCGATTCCAATTACAAAAACGAATTTCATTTCCAAATAAAAAACGATTTCCATTTCGATTTTCATTTTCACAATCAAATTCATCTTGAAAAAATTCTTGCATCCAATGAAAACCTATAGTATAATATAATTAAAGAAAGGGAGGGAATAAGAAACCTCCCGTGGGTTCCAAGAGAAAGAAGATTAACATGACCCAGTTTGAGATTTACAACACCATCAAGTCCGCTATGTCCGACAACGTCTGCGTTGTAGAGTTCTGCGATAAGCAGCTTGCGGCTATTGAGCGCAAGCGTGCCAAGGACGCTGAGAAGTCCGCAGAGAAGCAGGCTTTCCTTGACGAGATTTACGCAGCTCTCAAGTCTTTTGACGAGCAGGCGGGAGCCACCTCCAAGGCGGGAGCCACCTCCAAGGCTGTAGCCATGCACATGGGCGAGGATGTCAGCTCCCGCAAGGTTGCGGCCAACATGCGTTTCCTCGTTGAGGACGGTCGTGCCGAGAAGGTGGCGGTGAACAGCAAGACCTTCACGTACAAGGCTCTGTAGCGAAATATTTAATAAGTAGGGTCTACTTATTAGAGTTTTTAATTAGAAGGGTCGTGGAGTCCATTTGACGAGACTCCCGGCCTATTCCAAGAGATAGAAGGAAGTAAGCATATGCGGCATACCTACTATGATATGAAAGGTAACGAACATACCATAGAGATTCCTGATGAGTATATAGAGTCCAAGAGACAGCAGGCAATACTCAAGGCAAGTGCGGCCAACCTCTATCTGCTAGAGCATGGCATCGAGTATGACGCAGCATATAGACCTGATACAGACAAGAAGGAGAAGAAAGTGTCTGAAAAGCGATTGATTATGAATTCCATTGCGGACGCACTGGGAGAGCTTACCATGACCATCGGTGACTGGGAGGATGTGCCACATGACATCGAGGTCGGCGATGATGGTAAAATCCGATTCATTCTCAATTCCAAGACGTATGAGATGTCTATGGTATGCAAGCGTAAGCCCAAGGTAAAATAAGATGCGGCCAAAATTTCTGGGCAAGAGTGTGTAATTTACACTTTAGTAAAAACATATATTAAAAAAACACTTTTTAAATGTAACTAATTTAGTCACATTTTCGCATTGATTTTCACTTACAAAAAGCATGTGCCGCACACTTCTTTTCTTCTGTCTCTTGGTTTATGTGAGCTTATTTTATGATTGATTCTCACTTTCTATTGGCTGTAGAAGTCATGAGAGATAGACTTATTTTTCTTGTGTCGTACAGGGGTACGCAAAAACGATTAAAATTCATTTTAGAACGCTCTCTTGGTAGGTGCTAGTTCTGTCCCTTCTCGCCATATAGGTGGGGAGGGATTTTTTTATTTAATTTTATGATTGACTTTCGTTTTAGGATTTTGTGGGCACTAGGGCGCAGACCCCAAAATCTACATAAATTCGCCATATACGCAAACGGCGGCGGCAGTCCCAAATATGGTATTATTGTATAGTATTCTTCTATTATATTATACAGGGGAACTCGCTACCATAGGTAGCGAGGTTCCGCAAGATTCTTCACAAAACCAACACGGAATCTCCACAAATAATAGTTAGGCACCTAACAATGATTCGAAGTTAGCCTATGGTAACACTTGCTCGGGTCGCTCGGTACCTAAGTTAATTTTTTTCGCGTATGCGGCCCTGTAATGGCCCTAAAAGGCGCGATAGCTAAAAGTGCCTAGGAACCGCAAGGGCATAGGCCGCAAGGCCGTTAAAACGCATTTCAGGCGCTCAGTTTTTTGTGTAAAAGTTGTGTTTTTGCTTGAAAAATCTTGACAATAAGGTACCTAATCGTGTAAAATCGACCCAACTATGGAATTTCTGTGAATTTTTTTAAAATATCTTGACTTTTCCGCGTATTTGTGCTAGGCAGGGCGATCTTTTTCCTACCTTTTCAGTAGGAATTAAACGCAAAGTAAAACGCCCTACTTTTAAAGTAGGGCGCTTTTATTTAATTGTGTTATTTTATTGTAAATTGCGTTATGAGCGCTTGCGCGCATTGTGTGAGCGTTTCGGCGTTTTCCGTTTCGCCGCTTGCGTAGGCGTTGCCCGCCAAATGCGTGATGTCGTGTACTATCTTATGAATCTCGGTAGGTAGCAAAACTACCTTGCCGCTTTTCATCGCGTTTAGATGGTGGGCTTGTAAGTCGTGCCCTAGCTTGCGGAGTTCTGTATCGGGCAAGTTCCCGAATACCTCAATCAATGCCGCGCGTCTGTAATCCATCGGCTAGCCGTCCTTATGTTGTTCTATAGGTGCAAGGGTAGCGGGTGGGGCTTGTTATCGCCCCACCCTAGGCGACTACGCTACGATAGCATAGGCCATCTTGTTTCCGATGGGTGCAACCTTGGTAGCGCGCTTGTCGAGCATGAGCAACCCGACAATCTTTGCGGCCTTGGGCGCGGACGTTACCACACTCGGGAACTCTGCCATAACCTCGGCGAGCGTGAATGGCTCGCCATCCGCGTGAGCTGCTGCGAGCTTTTCGGCTGTTGCGCGATTCTCAAACGCTGTCTTGCTAGGCGCCTTGGGCTTGGCGGCGTTCTCCTTGAGAACGTGGAACTTGTGGGAGACCTTGCGGGCAAGGTCCTCGGGCGTGTGCTTCTCGGGGTTATAGTTGTCCCCCAGCGCGGACTTGATAATCTCGGGCGAGACCTCGCCAGCCATGTTCACGAGGACCGCGAACATCTGATAGTCGGTGAACTGAAACTTGGTGCGAGTGGTAGCCATGAGCTAACCCCAATCTGTCCCCGAGACGCGAGCGAGCCGCCGTTCAGCTCTTTTTTCTCTGTCCCCTTTGGACAACTATTACTATACGCTTTGCATAGACTTTTGGCAAGAACTATTTTAAAAAATATGGAGGAATCATGGAAACCCCAGGTAGATGGCCTAGTTTTTTCAGATTCTCAAAATATCGGCACTGTAGTTAGATAAAGCAAAATGAATAGAATCAGGCCATTTGCGGCAAATGGTGCATAAAAAAATTTGGGTATCGGGATGTGTTATGTTTGTGTTTTTCTGAAAATTGTCAAAAGATTTTTCTTGACAAACCTAATTAGACGGGTGTAAAATTTTGGCCCAACCACACGTTTAAACAAGTCCATTGTTTAAACAAGTGCATTTGAAACGTTTCAAAACTTGAAGCGCTTCAATCGGCATTACCCTAGGCTAACTTTAAAGCGTTTTAAAAATTGAAGCGTTTCGCCTTCGGCGCGCTTGCGCGTCAATCGAGATTTGTGAAGGAAATATGTTTTCAAAAAAAAATAAAAATAATGCTTGACAAAACAGCTCGGGTGTGATAAAATTTTTTGCGTCTTGGGTAGTTTACCTGGGTAAACTATTTTAATTAGTTAGGTACCTAACGATGATTCGTGGTTAACCATAGCTAACTTCTTGCCGGATAATGCGGTACCTAAATAAAAAAATATCGCCATAGAAGCCATGAGACGCGTTTTAAGGTGCCATTAGGCTAAAGTCCTTATTTTAATAAAGGGGCTTGCCGCACGCTCTAGAGCGCTAGAATCGCTTTTGCTCATGGCAAAAGAAAAGGGGAGCCGTTAGGCTCCCCCATTCGTTAAAGGGTCAAGTGCCTTAAATGCCGCGCTTGCGTCTCGCCAACCTTGACCACGCGAACCGTGGCGCGTCTTTTTGTGCTTAGCCTTTGCCGAAAGCAAAATAGCGGCCTCAATGCGCGCGTCTGAAAGTGCCGTATGGTCCTCGGTAAAGTCGTGTTCATTGTTAATAAAGCGGTAAACACTTTCCGCGCTAGTTGACGGGTTTCCGCTAGGTGTAAATGCGCTCGTTGCTACGCAATACTTTAGATAGCGTTTAGAACTAGTAATGTTACTTGCGTAGTCCCAAACGTCTTTAAGTCGTAGCTTAAATGGCATGAACCACGTAGCGAAACCGTTTGAATACGTGCGCAACGTGTTGTTTAGCGCTATCTCATCAAACCGACAATTGTACGCCCACGCGCTTTTAACGTTGCACTCTTTGCAATCTGCTTTGAATGTGCGCCAAACCTCATTAAAAGACGATTCGACCCATTCGCCCGTTTTAATTCCCTCAAGATAGGTAGGGATTTTATCAGCGTAATAAGCGCTTTTCATGAGGTCAATTTGATAGAACGTATCCGTGACCACAAAAGAACGCTCACGAATAACGTGGTTGTTGTTGTCGCGGATAGTATAACCAAAGTCGTAAACCAAAGACGTTTCGGGGTGCGCCTTGCCGTCTTTGTGGTTGACAGTCGGGCAAGTTTCACAATCTAGAACACAAAAGTTAGCCATTGGAAAAACTCCTTAATCGTTTGGGCTAATCTCTACGCTTTTAATAATAGCACTTTTAGGATACGCCGCAAGCTAGAAAATAAAAAACTTTTTCTAATTTTTCTCTTGCTTTTGGTTGCGTGTTGTGGTAAAATCGCCGCCAACTATGGCGTAATGGAAAAGGCACCTAAAAGGTGCCTTTAAATTAAAGCGTAGATAAAGAACATAAAGAAGAGAAGTACAACGCCCCAATCTGTAATATCTAAAAACAATAGAACCAAACCAATACAACCAATTGCAACAAGTGCCCACTTGATAGCGTTGTACGTCTTTATTGTTACTTTCATTTTTCACCTACCAACGTTTAACGTGAAACATTAGGGGAGCGATTAGCTCCCCTAATTCTATTCTAGCTCTTTGATAATAAGCGATTCGAGCGCGTCTAGCAAAGTAGTTTCATCTTTAATACGTACCGCCTTACCGCTTGACGTATCACGTTGCCATGCGTGTATGCTACCGCTTTCATCGTCAAACAAAATGCCGCCCTTGTAGTTAGATACGCGCCATTTGTTAGTACCATGCTTTACAACGTGAACGTTATTCAAGTCGATAGCAGGGTAGTATTTGCGCAACCATGCGCGCTTATTTTTGCGTACCGCGCTATCAAATTGCTTAGTGGTCTTGCCTTTTGCCAACCAACTAACGACCTCGACCGCATAACCGTAGCCTTGCAACGCCGCCAGAAGTCCGTTTAGTTTCTTGTAATCCCCTAAAGGCTTAGCGATTAAGTAAGGCGCGGCGTTTTCTGCTTGCAACATAGGCAACCAACCATTTACACCGTAAAGGTTGCAAATTGTGCCGTCAAGGTCTAATACAATTGCTTTCATTTATTCCCCTAAAGTAGTAGGACGTGGAACATTTGCCCCACGTCCTTTATTGTATCAAATGTTTGCGGCAAATGCAACTAACAACGCTTGCCGTTAAACGTCTTGGGCGAAAAAATTTGAAACTCAAAATTATCGCCTAGCTCTCGAACGTTCCAACAAGTTGCATCGATTTCTGTTGCATCGCTATACCAATCGCATTCAATCACAACGTTAGCAATTGCGGTTGCAAGCTCTTTATCGTTATCAGCTTCAACGATAAAATAATTATTATCATCACAAATAAATTCGTTGACGGTATCAATGGTATCATCGCAAACCAAATACAACATAACAAACTTCAATTTTTAAAGTAGGCGGGCTTTGTTTCGCCCGCCTTTTAAATCAAACTAAAGACGTTCGCCTTTGCAAACGTACTCAAGATTAACGTTATAGTCGAATTCATCGCCTAACTCACGCACACGCCAAACGGAACCGTCAAGCTCGCCAGACTCCATACTATCCAAACGATCGGCAACGATAGCGGCGGCGAGATTCTCCTCGTTCTCCGCTTCAACGATAAAATCCTCGTAATCGTCAAGCTGTTCGCCCGCGCTAATACCGCTAACCGAAACGAAGTACAACATTATAATATCTCCAATTCTAAAGGTAGTGGGCGGGGAACGTCCCCGCCCTAGCTATCAAAAACTAACGAGCTTTATAAACGTAAAGAACGTTAGTACCGTTCGACTTAAACACCATCGTGTCAACCTCAAAGACCTTAGCCTTAATCAGACGGTCGAAGAACCCTTTAAGAATGTCGCGCGTGTATTTATTATCAAGCATGGTATAGGTGTTGCCGTTCCAATCGCTAGTCTTGCGAGTTTTGATAGCACCCGAACGACCGCACAAATCTGAGAACGTGAACCATTCATTACGATTTGCATTAAGGAACGCAACAAGCAGGTCAAGAGCATCCGCATGAGCGTCGCTAATCTCGGTAGGCGCGGCACCAATCAAACCCGAAGTGCCAACCGCCGCGCGGTAAAGTTCATCGAAAGCATCGTCCGAAAGCTCAACACCCGTGGCAAGTACGCGCGCCTTGGTGGTGTTGTACTTATCAGTGTGGGACTGAGCCGTGAGGTTGAGAGCCTTGTTGTAGTTCTGAGCGTTAGACATTGCTAACTCCATTCTATCCCCGTTCGTGCGTGTAACTACCTGTTACTCTTACGCACTCGCCTTTGGACAACTATTATTATGCGGTAAGTTGCCTAGTTTGGCAAGTATCAATTTGCCGCACACAATTCCTCCATAAGTCTTTTGGGATAAAATTATTTTTATTTTTCTCAAGTTTTTTCGATTTAACGCTTGACAAACGTTTTGCGCTCGTGTATAATTTTCTGCCCAACTATGGGCTTTTGGTGAAAAGAAAAGGGCGCTAAATGCGCCCTAATCTAATCAAGTATTTCAGTTTTGATAGCGTGTACAATTGAAAGCCCTATCTTCTTTACAACCATTTTGGTATCTGTATCAATGATGTAAAATGGAAATACCTCATCATCTAAAGTATCAGGCTCATAGTATGTATCTAATAAGCTCCACAAATCATCCTCTAACTGTTCCATTAGGTGAGTTTCATTTTTTGCAAATGTGCGGTAATTATGCGCAAACTCGTTATTGTCAAGAGCCAAATCAGAACGTAACAAATTCAAATCGTCACAATTCTCGTTATTGTCCAACCATTTATCAATCGTAAAATCATCGAGCGAATTAGCGTTAATAGCTGCAAGCATTTTATCTCCTAATATTTAACAATGTTTCACGTGAAACATAGTAGAGCGGCAATTGCCGCCCTTGCTTATAAGTTCCAATAGGCTCGGTACATTTGCATAGGGAACGCCAACGCCGCCGCTAACAAGTTAGCATTTACAGCGGCGTTCGCGTCTGTAAGCAGGAACCAGACAAACGTTGCGGCATAGACAACCCACGCAACGACCTCAACAATATCGTACCACTTTGCCATCGTGCTATCCTTGAACATCGCTAACTCCTTTGGGTTGGCTCCTTGCGTTACACCTTTAGTATAGTTGAACATTGCATCAAACGCAAGAACTTTTTTCTAGAAACTTTTTTGCTTTTGGACTAACTTTTTTTCAAATTGACTATTGCATTGCACACCCTAGCGGGTGTATACTGACCTTGTCAGTTGGGAAGAACAAACCAAAGGAGTTTTCAAATGACCGACCACAACTTCACAAATCTGCCCACACTTAATTTTTTTGAAAAAAGTTCTTGACAAAACTGAATCGCGGTAGTATAAGTGGCAAGCAAGAGTTGCCGACAAACTAATAAAGTGGTTCACACACGCAAGCACGACACTTGAATACGCTTACCCTAAGCACGTAATGTTAAAGCTACCAGAAACTTTTTTAAATTGTTGTGCCTAATCGTTTACTCTTTTGGTATAATGTTTTTAACGAACAAAACAGTTTGCGTCCGCTTTCAAGTTTGGAGACTAAAATGAAAAAGTCAACCGTTCGCCTGTTCGCCCGCTCTAACCGTCCTGTGTGCATCGCTCGCACGTCTACCAACGCGGGTCACGTTCTCGCCGTCTGTGCGGCCGCTCACGGGGATGTTTTGACGTTCAAGGCCGTGAGGGACGGTCAAGCCGTCCGCGCCTTGTCAGTGGCGTTTGAAGGCCGTAGGCCGGTATCTGATAGCACGGTTGCAGCCATTGCCGCCCGTTTGGTCAACGACTTAGAGGCATACGACCGTGACGCCGTGGAGACGTTCGCGGATTCACTTATAGGCGGCGCTCGACAGACTCGCGGCGGCTAAGCTGTTGACGCGATAGGACGCTAGCCCCCCCTGGGGGGGGCGTTCCGGGTTCGCGTCCTGTTTTTTCCCAAGCACGCCCCGCCCTGCACAAATTACCGACCTCAATGAAATTTTCAAATGCCATAACACGGCACAAAGAGGATTTTTCAGATTCCATAAAACGAAACACATTTCTTCTTTATTTCCTCTATTGGCTTTCTTGAACTTTCCGATTACGACATTAAAAAATTTTCACAAAGCTATTGACAAGCACTGAATCTTTTGCTATAATATATACAAAACTAACTATAGCGCCGTTCCCAGTCGGCTTAGGAGCTATCCTAAATCAAAAATCCCCAATGAGGTGAATAGCTGGGTCTTAAACGTTGCAGATTTATTTTGCCGTGAGAAGTATGGATGTACTCTCGCTTGCAGCAGAATATTTCTGTAGCCAAGCGGTCTTGCGTTGGTTTATTAGTTTACAGGAGACGAACGGTATCTCTACCGTGCCGCATACAGAGGGGATAGGATACTCTTAGAAAAGTAGCACATCCAATAGGTTCCATGCAAGGGGAGAGTGAGCATGGGTAATAGTGCGGAATTTTCTATATACTTTTATAGGTATAACTATACAGATTTTACTATAGCGATACGTATTACGCCAATAGACATACAAAAATGTTAGTATATTGACGCCCGTTGCTCAGGGCAACGGCGCGGCAATCCAAAGCAGCACCATGATACATGTAATCATTTGTGGCCAAAATTTACAGGTGTAATGGTTTTATGGGCAAAAAACAGTAATTCTATTTGCCGCATACTTAAATATAATATATAGAAAAAATATCTAAAATTTTTCTAAATGCACTTGCGTTCAATCTCTCTTTATGGTATAATATAAATGCAATAAAACCGATAGAGAAGGAGAAGTAAAGATATGGCACTTGATTACACATTGAAGACACAGGAAGAACGACTTGAATGTGTGCGGGAAACCATTGCAGCCACTTCTCAAGAGAAATTAGATGCAAATTATCTACGTGTGATGACAGATTATCTGCTTTTTGCCGCAGATAGAAATCAAACCAAAAAGGAAAAGAAAAAAGAACGCAGTATTATTACAAAGAATAGAGAAACAACCGTAAACAAACGACAGATTTCTTTTGAGGAAATAGTTGAGAATATGGAAAATGGCGAGGACGGCATCTATGCACTCGTCAACAATGATAAGAATCAAATTCTAGACAATAAAGATAGTATATCAGAAGAAGACCTAGAGAATATTCCTGGTATGCGGGAATTCGATTCAATTATCACATCACTAAAACGACAATTTCTTTCTGCTACTGGAAAGCAACGTTATTATCTGAAAAAACAAATTATAGAGACATATCAGCAGATGTACCTGTTAAAACAGTCTGTCAAGGGCTGGCCTGCCAAGTCAAAGGTTTCAGCGCAGCTAAAGAACATGGCGCATATGGACTTGTCTGAGAAAATTTATTTCGACTCGCGTGGGTATCCAGTATCCGATGGAGTCATCTCATTATTTAATCCAGTTCATGTTTCATTTCTGCTCACATACTATTCATCAATTAAACAGGAGTGCTATACTGACCTCAATTGCGATATGCACTGGGAGCTTCTAGACCTTGAGAATTTAATCGAACAGACATTCAAATCTAAAGACCAGACAACCGCTATGTTATATGACCTTTTGATATGGAAGATTGACGGCAAATCGAATGACGAGATATGCGACATGATGGAGAATGAACATGGCGTTTCACATACCGCGCAATATTTCTCAACGCTATGGCGCAAAAAGATTCCAAAGATGATTGCGGAACAGGCTCAAAAGAATTATGTTATGTGGTATTACACAAATGTGGAATACGGACAATGGAAAAAGTGTGGCAAATGCGGAAAGACTAAATTAGCGCATCCTTTATTCTTCTCAAAGAATAATTCCGCAAAAGATGGTTTCTATTCTACATGCCGTGAATGCCGCAAATCTAAAAAGAAATAATATTCTAGCCCACTTCTTCCTTCTATTGGATGGAGTGGGTTTGTTATATAGAAAGGAGATTTATGGCAGACGTATCTATGAAAACATGCGCGAAGTGCGGCAAGACCAAGAAGGAAACTGATTTTTATAAAATACCTAAGACAGATGAAAGATGTGACCTTTGCAAGACTTGCCTGACGATGTATATTGATAATCGCCGCCCAGATACTTTCAAATGGATTTTAAAGAAGATGGACGTGCCGTATATTGAAAAGAAATGGGTTGAGCTAGCAAATAAAAGCTATATGAAAAATCCAGCCACATTTGGCCCTATGTCGGTTATCGGCACCTATCTTCGCACTATGAATATGGACCAGTATAATGAGCTGAAATATGCGGATTCTGAGAAAATCAACAATGAGAAATTCCAGCAGGCTAGGAAAGAACAGCAGAATATTAAAGGCACATCCTACGATGAAGAATTTGAAAACAGACTCCTAGAGAGCCTTAAAGCTGGTGAGATTTCACAAGCTGAATATAATACAATGAGTCGAAAAAGTGTCCTAGACCGTATTAATGAGAAGATGCGGCAAGGAGAGGAAGAGGTTGCTAGCAACCCTGACAGTGTGCTTGACAAGAAGGAACTTGAAGTTCCAGAGAATACTGTTGATTCAGAAGAAATCAAGAAAAACGCTGATGTTATCAGTGCGGCCAAAGATGTTGAGCAGGAGTTTTTAGCCAAAAAAGCTGAAGAAGAAAAGAAAAAAAAGCAATCAAAAGAAGCAGAAGAGCCTGAGCCACAAGTGCTTGACCTTATGCCTGATGTTGCTTCCTCTTTTGGCGTAAACCCCGTAGAGAATATTAGTAATGCGCCACTAGATATTACTGGTGAAATGCAAAATGACTTTATTCCAGATGTTGCGCGTATTGATGAAGCGCAGATTACAGAAAGTCTTACAGAAGACGATATTAAATATCTTTCACTTAAATGGGGTCTTTTATATAAACCATCTGAATGGGTTAAGATGGAAGAATTATACCAGAAGTATGCGGCGGATTATGAATTATCTACAGACCGTGAACAAGTATTGAAAAATATCTGTAAGACCGATTTAAAGATGAATCAAGCCCTAGACGTAGGTGATATTAAGACATTTAAAGACCTACAGGGTGCCAATGATATGTTGCGTAAGTCAGGTAAATTCACTGATAGCCAAAAGCAGGAAGAGAAGAAGAGAGACATTGACTCGATTGGTGAGCTGGTTGCATTTGTAGAATCTAAAGGTGGAATTATCCCAAGAAAAGATGACCCAATCAATGTGCCGCAAGACAAGATTGATTTTATCATCAACGATATGAAGAACTATACTGACAATCTCGTAAAGAACGAGCTTGGCCTAGGTAATCTTATTGAGTCTTATATTAAGAAACTTGAAGAGAATAAGACCAAGAGCGTAGACGAAATTATTGCAGAGGGTATTAAAACCGATGAAGATAACGCGGTTACTGATGAAGAAGCTGCGGACTTCCAGCAATTCCAAATTGAAGAACGTGAGGAAGAAGCTAAGAGATTGGCAGAGCAGTATGGCGCTGAGTAATTTATTGAAAATTGCGGCCCATGATAAAAAAAGCGTTGCTGAAATTGACCCAAAAAAGATTGAGGATAATTTAGATAAATATCAACGTATTATTGCCTATTGGCGTATGTATCCAGATAAATTTGTAGATTATATGGCTTCACTCAATCCTAATAATAAGTTTCAATTTTATCCAACTCAACGTATGATTCTCCGCATAAATATGCGATATAGAACCGTCTATGAAGTATTTAGTCGAGGATTTTCCAAATCTTTTATGGCTGTTTTGTCTTTAATGGTCAAGGCAATTCTTTATCCAGGTTCTACGTTGATTACAGTAGCAGATGCTAAAGGTCAGTCAGCAATGATTCTTCAATCAAAAATGCAGGAGATATGTAAGTTAATTCCCGGACTAGCAAGAGAAATTGTTTGGGATACACGAGGAACCTTGGCAAAGACAAGTCAATCGAAAGATGAAGTAACATACAGTTTCCGCAACGGAAGTACAATTAAGAACGTAAGCATGACTTCTGGTTCTCGTGGTTTTCGTGCTCAAGCTGTACTTACAGAAGAGGTAGCAACTATTACAGACCAGCAAAAGTACGAAGAAATCATTGCGCCTATGCTCGTTATTTCTAGAAAAGTCAATGGTAAAGTAGACCCAGATGAAACGTTGAATCAAAACGATATTTACGTTACAAGCGCAGGATTCAAAGGTACTTATGCTTACGACAAACTAATTGACGCGCTGTGTCGTATGGTGTCAAGTAATGGATATGATTCTTTCATTCTAGGAGGCGATTGGAGAGTACCAGTAGTCGAAGGATTACAGCCAGCGAACTATATCCAAGCCCAAGAAACAGGTAATTCGATGGACGAGATTGGCTTTGAACGTGAATACGGGTCAGTCTGGTCAGGAACTTTAGACGGTGCTTTCTTCGATATGAATAAGTTTGACAAACATAGAATTATCAATCTTGCCAAGAATGGATACGACAAAGGACAAAATAGAGACACATTTTATGTCATGGGTGTGGACGTAGGCCGTCTTAATTGTCCGACAGAAATTGTAATAATTGAATCTTCTCCTGCAAGAACAACAGGTGTCAATGATAAGAAGATAGTGAACATCTTCACCCTGTCTGAATCTCACTTTGAATATCAAGCCATTAAAATTAAGCAATTATTTAATGCGTTCAAGTGTGAAGCCATAGTTTTGGATGCGAACGGGTTAATTAACTAGCTCGTGTAAAACTTTTTTAATTGCGGGGAAGTCCACAAGTGTGGATAATCCGCAGCCAATATCAAATCATAAAGACTTTTTTTGAAGGTCTATAAACATGAGAACAATAAAAATTACAAATGCTAAATATCCGCTGGCAATAGATTATTATATTACTGATACCGGTGATGTAATTTCTGGTAAATATAATAGAAAGTTATCTACTGCATTAGATAAAGACGGATATGTTAAGGTCACGCTTACTTCACCCGGCAAGACACGTCATCGTTATTCTGTTCATCGTCTTGTTATGGAAAATTTTTGTCCAAGAGATGATATGTCGGAATTACAAGTAAATCATATAGATGGGAATAAACAAAATAATAACTTATCTAATCTTGAGTGGTGTACTTGTAAGCAAAATATTAAGCACGCCTGTGAAAATGGTTTACGGCATGACCAATCTGGTACAAATAATAATGCTAGTAAATATTCAGAAGAAACAATTTTACAAGCGATTGAAATGCTAAAAAATCATAAATATACTGGCGCATATATTGATAATTATTTTGGTTTTCCATCTGATTATGCCAATATGATTCGCAGGGGCGAACGATGGACTTGTTTAACAAAAGATATTGACTTTAGTAATTAATTAAAATTTTATGATTTGATATGGTTCAACGACTATTCCGTAAGGAAGTACATAATAAGTTATTGATTATGGAAATTTGAAAGTACAATTATAATTGTAAAGATATAGTCTAATCTATATAGTAATATATAGCCGAATACGGTATTCAGAATAGCGAACTGAATAGAATATAATGTAGGCGTTGGACTGCTTGATTATCTAATTACAGACCAGAACGACCCAGAAACAGACGAGCTTCTTCCTAATATGGGTATTATCAATCTCGACGATATTCCTAACGAGCAAGACCGCAAGAATTATAAGTCGTTCGAGAATGAGAATACAATCAAGAATGCGATTTGGATGATGAAGGCAAATGCTCCAATTAATACAGAACTGTATTCTTACACTCAGACGCAATTGCGCAACGGCAAGTTAAAGTTCTTAATTGATTCTAACACTGCTAAAAATAAGCTATTGCAGCAGGCGCAAGGAAAGAAAATGTCGCCGTTACAGCGTCAGGATTATTTGCGGCCATATATTGCCACTGATATTCTAAAATCGCAGATGGCAAATCTAGTACAAGATAATGAGGGTGCAAATATCATCCTGAAGCAATCTAATAGAAAGATTCTAAAGGACAAAGTGTCTGCTCTAATCTATGGACTCTATTGGTGTAAACGCCAAGAGGATAGGCGAAACCGCCGCAATTCCAGAGATTTAAGTGGATTTATGTTCTTTACGAAGCATTAATAGGGTGCGGCCCATGTGGTCGTACCCTATTTTTATGTAAAAATTTTTATAAAATTGGGCAAAACTGTATTATTTTATAGAGTGTAATTTTATATGGTATAGTAAGAAATTCCGAAAGGACAAATGATGCGTGATTCTTTATTAGAAATAAAAATATATAATATATTGAAAGACGCAGGTTTACCTTTTGAGGAAGAGTATGAATTTGAGGGACTTGTCGGCAAGTCTGGCAGAAATCTTCGTTTTGATTTTTGTGTATTTGACGATTGCGGCAATATTGATTTTTTAATAGAAGCCCAAGGCGAACAGCACTATGTACCTGTTAGTCGTTATGGTGGCGCTCGTGCCCTCAAATATCAAAAGTATAACGATACATTAAAAAGAAAATTTTGCTTGGAACATAATCTGAAATTAGTTACTATTCCTTATTATGATGAAGGAAGACTAAGTTATGATTATATTATGAAAGCAGCAGGATATTAGGAGGTGAGCTTTGGCTACCGTTAAAGATAAGAATGAACGCGATTGCCGTATCATTTCAAATGCCAATAGGCAATCAGGCTCTTTGGCATTTAATAAGATTAAGGTAGGGAACAAAACTCTCTCTAATGATGTTGTTCTTGATATTGGTCAGGTTGTTACAGACAAATATTCTCGCCGCAAGAAGTACACCAAGGAAGATGTAATCAAGGCTATTGAACAGAATAACCTGAATGAGCAGCGTAAAATTTCAAATTATTTCTTTAAGACAAGTGGCATTTATAGCCGCTTATGTCGTTATATGTCTTTCCTATTCAAATATGATTGGTTTATCACGCCAATGATATATGATGAAAAATTAAAACAAGATGGTAAATCTAAAAAGGTAGTTGAAGGTTGGTATAAATCAACACGCTATCTTGAAAATTGCAACCTCAAAAAAGTGTTTGGTGAGATTGCGCTAAAAGTTGTACGTACAGGCGCATATTATGGCGTTATTGTACAGCAAAAAGACGCTTGTTTTATTCAAGAATTGCCTATTTCCTATTGCCGCAGCCGTTATCAACTTAACGGTAATCCTGCGGTTGAATTTAATATGAAATATTTCGATGATGCTTTTTCCGATACTGCGTATCGTTTAAGAGTTCTAAAACTGTGGCCGAAGGAAGTCCAGAAGGCTTACCTTGCTTATAAGGATGGGAAGTTACCCATTGACTATGCTGGCGATACCAACGGCTGGTTTTTACTTGACCCATCTACAACGGTGAAGTTTAATATTACGGGCGGTGACGCGCCACTGTTCATGAGTATTATTCCTAAGCTGTTGGATTTGGAAGACGCGCAGGATTTAGATAAGAAAAAGATGCTTCAACAGATTTTGAAGATTATTATCCAAAAGATGCCAATTGATAAGAACGGCGATTTAATCTTCGATGTCCAAGAAGCACAACAGCTCCATACTAATGCAGTTGCCATGCTTGGTGACGCTGTTGGAGTTGACGTGTTGACAACGTTCGCGGATGTTGATGTGGCAGACCTTGCGGACAAAGGTAATGTCTCTTCCGTAGACCAGCTTAATAAAGTTGAACGTTCTGTGTACAACGAAGCTGGTACTGGACAGAACCTTTTTAATGCAGATGGAAATCTTGCATTGGAGAAATCCATTGCAAATGATGAAGCTACTATGTCTGACCTTATTTTACAATTCCAGACATTTGCGGAACGTCTGTTGGCACCATTTAACAAGAACAGTAAGCGACTTTATTATCATGTCGATATTCTGCCAACAACTGTCTATAATTATAAAGACCTGTCTAAACAGTATAAAGATATGACCTCTCTTGGATTCTCCAAGCTATTGCCGCAAGTTGCTCTTGGTCAATCTCAGAGTGCGGTTCTTATGACTGCATATTTTGAGAATGATGTTATGTCTCTCAATGAGGTTTTCGTTGCTCCTGCTCTGTCTTCTACTATGAGCAATGGCGGCAATGGAGATACTACCGCGAAGACAAAACAACAGCAGACTCCATCTTCGGGCAATAAGGGTGGTCGCCCTGAGAAGCCAGATTCCGAGAAGTCTGATAAAACAATCGCTAATATAGAAGCGGAAGGATAGAATTAAATGCTAAGAAATAGGTCTGTGGCTACAATTGATAGTCCAGAATTCATTAATCTAGCACCAGATGCTATCAACCCCGGTATTTCTAAATGTGAGATTAAGGTCATGTATCTTGGTAAGAACCGCAACGGTTCTTTCATTGATAAGAACACGGCCATCCAGATGGCGAACTCATTACCTGCTACGCCAATTGTAGCTGCCTATAATGAGAACAAAGAAGACTTTGGTGACCACGGTGAAGTTCTTCACATTGAAGATGGGGAAGTAAAATTCTCTTGCAAGACCGTTCCTTACGGTTTCGTTGCTCCAGATGCAGAAGTATGGTTTCAGAAATTCGATGATACAAATGAATTCGGTGAAACCACTACACGTGAATACATGATGACTACTGGTTATCTATGGACTGGGCAGTATCCTGAATTGGATAAATGTATCAACCAAGGCCAAGGACAGTCAATGGAAATTGATGACGTTGACGGACATTGGACTACCGATAGCAACGATATTGAGTTTTTTATTATAAATGATGCAATCTTTACAAAACTTTGTATCTTGGGCGATGATGTAGAACCTTGTTTTGAGGGCGCATCTGTCACTAGCCCAGAAGTAAGCGAACATTTCTCTTATAATAAAGAATTTTCGCATACTTTATTTGCTATGATGAATGAATTAAAAAGTGCGTTGACAAAAGGAGGGTCTATGCCGAAAGAAAACGTTGAAAGCGTTGAGGTAGAGCCTACTGCCACAGCTGAGGAAGAAACTCCTGCGGCAGAAGAGTTTGCTGAAAACGTTGAGACAAATGAAGACGTTGAATCTAGCGAAGACTCCGCCGAAGAAACTTTTGCTAAGGAAGAAGAGAAGAAAGAAGATAAAGAAGACTCTGATTCCGAAGATAATGAAGATGAATCAGATGACGATTCTAATGATTCTGATGATAAGGAAGATGAAAAGAAGCCAGAGAAAAAGCATGAGCTTGAGAATCAGGTTTCTGAACTTTCTGAACAGCTAAAAGAGCTTACAGATAAGTTTACGGCTCTCGAAGCAGAAGCAGAAGAGCTTCGTAAGTTTAAGGCAGAGCGCATTGATGCCGACAAGGATGCTATGATTGCTAAATATCATATGCTCTCTGACGAAGACAAAGCGGAAATTATCGCTGATAAAGATAAATTCACTCTTGGCGAGATTGAAAGCAAGCTCGCTTTACTATACGTTCAGAAGAATGTTAATTTTGATGAAGAGGAAGAGGTAGATTCTACACCTCTTACGACATTCTCTTTAGACGATGAAACTATTGCGGAAGATGCTGACCCAATGCTATCTGCTCTCCGCGAAGCACAAAACTATTAAATAGGAGGATTAAATGGCTCTACATGTAGACCGCGCTGACACTAAGATTCAGCTTACTGGTCACGACAATTTTGCTGTTGTCGAACCTAACCACCTCTCTGCTCCCCGCAGTGGTGGCGTTTATGGTCAGCTCCCCGCTGATGATTCTATTACAATGCTTGAACAGGGCACTTTCGTTAAGTACGATTATGCTGCTGGCAAGATTAACTTCACTGGTGAAGGCCCTTGGATGATGGTCTTCAATGAAGAAAAGCTCTATGACGAGCGTAAGCAGATGCACCGTGACTACGCCATGAAGAAGTCTGACTTCTATGACGGCGTTATGACACCTCGTGTTTTCCGCATGTATGCTGGTGATATTTTCACCACAAATAACGTCAAGGCTGACGATTATGACCTCGGTGACGTTCTCGTCCCCGGCACTAATGGTGTTCTTGAGAAGGGCGATAAGGGCGAAGGTCTAGCCGTCAAGGTTGCTAAGCTCACCACCATGCCTGATGGTCAGCCCGGCCTTAAACTACAAGTCATTGCTGAATAAGAAAGGAGTAAGATAGATAATGGAACTAATGAAATTTGACGAACTTAAAAAGCTCGCTCGTGCCGCTACCAAGAACGCTCCCCTTACTTTTTCAGTAAATGGCAACGAGGAATCATTTGACGTTGATACCGTTAACCGTACTCTTCGTGAACAGTTCAATCTACTTGCTGGCGATTATCGTCTCTTCCGTCGCAACGAAGTCGCTGTCTACGAACTAATTGAGAATACTATTGACGAGATTCTTCCCGTCAAGGTTATGCAGCAATTTGAACAGTTCGCTGACGTCCAGACAATCGCTCAGGGCGATAAGGCCGTCTTCAAGCTCCGCATTACTGAAGCTGCTCGTAAGCGTGCCAAGGCTTTCGTAACTCGTGTCGGCCTTGCTGGTCGTTACGAGACAATGATGCTTGATGGTAAGGAACTCGAAGTTGCTACTAGCGCTATTGGTTATGCTATCCGCATTGGCTTTGAGGAATTCCTTGATGGTCGCTATTCATTTGCCGACTTCACTAATATCATGCTTGAGGGTGTCGATGAATACATCTACGCTGAAATTCTAAAGGCTCTTACACAGACCGTTGAACAACTTCCAACTGCTAACAAGTATGTCGGCGCTGGCTTTGACGAGACTAAGATGGATGAACTACTCGCCATTTCTGATTCTTATGGTAATGGTACTTCCACCATCTACTGCACTCGTGAGTTCGCTTCTACTATGAAGCCTGCTTCTGCTGATTGGGCTTCTGACGCTATGAAGGAAGAACTTTTCCGCAAGGGCTTCTTCGCTGATTATAAGGGCCACCCTGTAATTATCCTCCAGCAGTCTATGGTTGATGAAACCAACGCTGAGAAGGTTGTTGACCCATCTCAGGCTTACATCTTCGCTTCTGTTGGTGAAAAGCCTGTCAAGATTGTCTTCGAGGGTCAAACTGCTGTTCGTACCGTTTCTGATAATGACGATTGGTCAACCGACCTCCAAACTTACAAGAAGTTTGGTGTTGCTGTATTCTCTAATCCTTCTATCTGCTCTTATCAGAACACAGCACTAAAAAAAGCAACTCGCTAAACCTAACGCCAATGCCTGACCCAGAACCTCCCACACCTGGGAAAGACGAGGTAAATGCTGGCGATTATGATACTGTCTCAGAAGCAATCGCAAATGTTCCCGCTGGTGGCACACTGTTTGTCCCTGCGGGAACCGCTGCAATCGAAGAGCCTGTAACTTTTAATAATGATATTACTGTTAAGGGTAATGGTGTAACCTTTGAAAAACCAGTAGTGGTTTCAGATGCAGCAGTTACATTTGATAATGTTAAACTTGTAGCTACTGGCGCAGATGCTAATGACAAGACACTTGCCGTCAAGGTTAACGGTACGAAGCCTTTCACGCTAAAGAATAGTGAAATTTCAGGTACTACCCGCACTGCACTATCTGTCATGACTTCTGGCAAGATTGTATTTGAGAACAACGTATTCGATGCTGGCGATAAGAATATTTACAATATGGTTGAGTTTAGCATCAGCAATGCACGTGATATTGCGGATGTCACCTTTAAGAATAATACGTTCAAGGGTAAGCTAAAGAATAACGGCGTAAGCCTTTATAATCTTGCCGAAGGTGCTACCGTAAACTTTGTGGGTAACGTATTTGAAGATATTGACGTAAGTAATAACCTAATTCGTCTGAGCAATCCTAAGAATGTCTCTGCTATCTTTAATTTTAAGGATACCACGTATTCATTCAATAGTGATACGCCAAATGCTGATGGTTATACTGCTTTTATGCGGCTACAGGATTATTCTAAGGCTGGCAGCAAGCAAGATTTCTCTAAGTTTACAATCAATTTCGACAACCTTGTTCGTGGCTCTAAGAAGCTCATGGAAAAAGGTGAAGGAATGGATAAGGTATATTATGTATATGCCGATACTCAGGGAATTCTTGCTGATGGAGTTAACGACCCCGTTGTTAATTTCAAATAATGAATTATTGGAAGGGGCGCTCTGCGTCCCTTCTTTTTTTAGATTTAAAAGGAGAAAATATAATATGAGTAACGAAGTTGAATTAATTAGCGATGATACACTAGTTCCTATCCGCAATATCGTAAATTGCGAGACTGGTTACATTCTTTCGTCTTCTGGCCGCGCACGCCGTCTTATTCCGGGCGTTACTATGCGTGTTTCTGCTGGTGAGCTACGTGAGTTATTTTTCCAGCCCGGTGGCTCTATTCTTCTACAGAATTACATCAATGTAGGCAATAAGTCACTTGCCGCAGAATTTGGTGTTCCATATGATGCAATTGAATATGATTGGACAGAAGCAGATGTAAAGAAGTGTCTGACCGAAGATGAAATTGATGTTCTTCTGGACGCTCTTGATTTTGCGCCACAAGGTATTATTGAAACCATTAAAGATGATGCCATTAAACTTGAAATCAACGACCGTGCAAAAATTAAAGCCATTGCGAAAAAAACTGGTGTCGATATTGATGCCGCTATTAAGAATAAACATGCTTATGATAATAGCGATACCAATGTTGCTGATAAACCACGTCAGCGCCGAGTTCAAAAAGATGCCGAACCGCGTAAGCGCCGCGTCAAGGCAACTACCGAGTAATATAAAACAAGTAGGAGGTTTGCCTAATGCCACAAGATATAGATATTGATAAAGATATGGAAGTCATACCTCCAACTTCTTTTCAGGAGATGTATGAATTTTTCCTAGCAGGTGTTACCGATGACATGTTTATGGAACTTACAAAAGAGGATACTGAAAAGCTACTTGAGGAAATTCTGATTGCGGCGGTTCCTAAATTCGAGTTTCCGCATTGGGCGCACCCATTTACTCTAGATTATGAAAATAAATGTTTTTCTACTTGCCTTACAGTAGAGGAAAAGATTATTATTCGTTATTATATGATTGCAGAGTGGATTAGTTATCAGCTTGCCACTGTTGACCTTATTCGCCAGAAATATTCAAGCTCAGACTTTTCATTTACTTCTCAGGCTAATCATATGCGCTCTCTTATTACAATGAAGCAGGAATATGAGCAGAAAGCCTTCCATGCTCAAAGAGTCTATTGCCGCAGGTATGTTGATAAGAAAGGCCATGTTCGTTCTTCTTTTGGTATGATTATGGAACCAGTGAAGTAAAATGGCGTTAATGGTAATAGATAATAGGATTCTAGACTATCAGGTAGAAAATGTTAAGGATAGCCTAGAACGCATCACAAATCAAATTTTTAAACTTCTACCTACATTTGAAGATGGTAAAGATTGGATTAAACCATTAGATACTTTAGTTATAGAGATTACAGGTATGGCTCTTGTAACTCCTAATGCGCCAAAACTTTATCAACTCGTATATAAACTGCAAGGTATTAAAGAACAGGGGAAAGATATTGAATTTATGCTTTTTCGCCGCATGATTTTTGAAGCCTGCAATATCACTAACGATGTTAGGGAGAGCCTATAATGAGTTCTCATGTATATAAAGTGTACAGATACTGGAGTCCATCTGGCAAAAGTTATATAGGTCAAACTTGCAACAGCTTGGATTTTAGAGCTGGCAAAAATGGAATTGTATATAAGCCATGTAAAAAATTCTATAGAGCAATTCAAAAATATTCTTGGAAATGGTTTGAAAATCATAGAGAGATTTTGGAAGATAATTTAACAGCTGAACAAGCAGATAGTAAAGAAAAATATTATATTGAGTTATATGATTCAATTAATAGTGGATACAACATTTTGCCTGGTGGGGAACATAATCCAAGTGCAGCATTACAAAAGCCAGTTGTTTGCATTAATTGTAAAACAAAAGAAACATTTAGATATGACTCTGGCAAAAAAGCTAGCCTAGACTTAGGAATTGATAATCGTAACATAAGTAGTGCTTTAACTAAAGGTAGCTGTGGAAATTACAGAACCACAAATGGATATGTATTTATTTTTGCTAAGGAGTGGGATTCTTTATCAGAAGAAGAAAAAAGCGAATGCTATCAAATTACATATCGACAACATGTAAAGCGTAGGAAACAAGTTATGTGTTTAAATACTGGAAAAGTTTATGACAGCATAACGGATGGGGCTAATGACACTAACAGCAAAACTCAGGGCATATGTAAATGTTGTAAGAATGGAGACTGGGCTTATAGTACGAGTAAAGATGGCATTAGGTATCATTGGAGGTATTATAAAGAAGGTGATAAACAATGTCAACTCAAACTTTGGCTGCAAGACTCCAAATCTTAGGTGAAAACAACCATGAAAGAATGGATAGAGCTAAGCTGTATTCTTTCAAGCAGGCTATGAAAAATAGTTATAATAAAAGAATGATAAAGCCAGATGATGGCAACAGTGCTTGGCCTTGTCTTGTTAACTCTATGAGTGGTGGAAATAAGGCGGACTATAACAAGCAATATTTATCTGTCGAATTTGATTCTAGTCTTAAACCCGGCGATACTTTTCAGATGATTGATTCTGGCGAACACTGGATGGTATATCTGCCTATTGTTACTGAAACTGCATATCTTAGAACCGAAATTATCAGATGCCGATATTCTTTAAGTGTTAATGGAAAAGACTATTGGATTGCGATGCGCGGACCTGTAGAAACAGACCTTCGCTGGTTTATTAAAAATAGTATTAATATTAATGAGCTTAACTTGTCTGGCCGAATTTATATTAAAAATGATGAAAATACTAGAGACTTTTTTCATCGTTTTACGCATATCAAACTTGCGGGACATACATGGGAAGTACAAGTTACAGATTCGATTACAGTACCGGGTATTTTAGAGCTTGAAATCCAAGAGTATTATGATAACAGCATTGCAGAACTGCCAAGTATCCTCAAAGACGAGACTACACCCATTAACGTTATTAGCGGTGCGACAACTGCTAAACAAGATACTATTATTGGATATGCTATCTCAAATGAAGCATATGACCCAAAGATTCATTGGGAAGTCAAGAATAATCCAAGAGTCAAAATACTTGAGGAATATGAGAATGGCCGCATGTGCAAAGTTAAAATATATGCGGGTGCGGTAAAAACGTTTGATATTTGCTATGGAGATTTTTTTCAGACAGTAATTGTCGAATGGCAGAAGCCACTAATTCAAGGGCCGCAAGAGGTTTATCCTTATGATATTCATACCTATTGGATTAAGAAACTTTCAGTAGGTGAAAAAGCCACATTCTCTATTGATGATGAATCTATGGCTAAGATTATAGATTCCAACAATGATTCTTGCAAGGTAGAAATTATATCTGGCAAGAAAGGTAAATTTGTCATTCATGCGGCATATGGTGACATTGAAACAGATTTACCAGTTCAGATTAAATCGTTATAAGGATTGGAGGTTACATGAAACACGTTGCTTCTAATATCTTACGAACTAACTATAAGTCTACTTTTCTTTCACACGCAGAAGACCAAGAAACCATTTGGCGAAAACTTTTTGTTGAAAGTAGACCTTACAGCGATATGCTGAAAAAGTTACTTATTATTAATACACCTGATTGTCTTGATAGGACACAAGACCAATATCAGCGTAAGATTGAACAATATACTATTAAAGACCTACATGATAATCAATATATCAAGGCTACTCCCAAGCTCTCTTTTGGAGAACATGAAGAAGTTAAATCTTATATCATGTTAGATTTTGATGATTTTTCTCCTTCTGAGAATCCTTGCTATCGCAATTGCGTTATTAGTTTCACGATTATCTCACAACTTGATTATTGGGAACTAGATGACTATCAGTTACGTCCTTGGATGATTGCTGGATACGTTGATGGTATTATGAATGATACTCGTCTATCTGGTATAGGTAAGCTACAATTCTTAGGTGCGCAACAGCTTGTTTTAAATGAATATTTAGGTGGCGTAATGCTACGATATTCCGCATCAAATTCAGAAGCAAATGATGCAGAAAAAGTTGATAACGATTTACCTAGTGAAACGAATGTGTAGGTGATATTTATGCCACCTAAAAAATATTTTGATGGTGATAAACTTGGCCCATATAACATATTAATGGTTCGTAGAACAAAACGGGTTGGTAGAAAATATTATGGTTTATTTATTTGCCCATTTTGTTCTAAAGAATTTGAAAGTCCGATTAAGAGTATAGTTGCTGGTACAGCAAGGTCTTGTGGATGTTATAATAAAATGTTATGTCAAGTTAAAGGCCATAATAATCGTAAAGATATAAGAGGACAAAAATTTAACAGATTAACCGCTATAGAACCAACAGAAAAGCGAAGAGGAAGAACGATTGTTTGGAAATGCAAATGTGAATGTGGCAATGAATGCTATGTTCCAATTAATGAGCTAACCAGTGGTCATACAAAATCTTGTGACTGTTTGCGCTCTTATGGAGAAGAAAAAATAGCAAATATATTAACGAATAACAGTATTGATTTTATTAGAGAAGCAAATTTTTCCACTCTTGTTAATCAAGAAACTGGTCAGAGACTTCGTTTTGATTTTTTATTGCCGCAATATGACATTATTATTGAATGTAATGGATTACAGCATTATCGTCCTATAAATTTCTTCGGTGGAGAAGAAGGCTACAATAAAAGACACTATTTAGATGATATAAAACGACAGTGGGCAATAAGTAATAATTATAAAGTTCTAGAAATAAAATATAAAGAAGATAGTGATATTTCTGAAACTTTGATTCTTGACTTTATTAAAAATAATACTAAGCCTGCGCCGCAAGATTTATAAAGCTGGTGCAGCATGTCAGAGTTACAAGGAGATTTAGGTAAATATCTTTCTGGAATGCCAGTGACGGTTGCGGGAGCGAATGTTGCTATTTCGCAACCGTCTATTAAAGATATTTGTGCTTTTGGTGAAGATTCGTTTCTTATATCAATTGAACTTTTTGTCAAGGCGAAAGAACTTGCCGCAGAAATGAAAAACGTGGGCAAAAGTCAATTAGGATATATGGACGATTTTCAAATATTATTAGTAATCATCCAACAGGACGAAAACACGAAAAGAAATGTAGATAACCTTTTCGGCCTTATTTTTCCTGATTATATAATTGAATATGACGCTGGGTGTATTAATTTTAAAGTACAGGAAAATGGACCGATAGTAGGGCAACTCAATCCTATGAATTTTGAAAATTTCAGAATTACATTGAAAGAACTATTTTTGCCAGTAGGCACTGATAAGTATGAAGAAGAATTTAATCCTGCTAATGATGCAGCTGCCGAAATTGCGGCCAAACTTCAACGTGGTCGAGAAATACGAAATCAGATAAAGAGCGATAAGGATAAGAAAAAAGCTAATAGTATCTTTGGTAATTATGCTTCTGCTCTTTCTATTGGTTTGGCAATTGATATTAATGTTATATATAATTATACTCCATTTCAGTTGTTTGATAGTATTAAGAGGTATACAATTAAGATGGCATATGACTTATATCAGAAAGTAGCCACTACTCCTATGATGGACGTTAGTAAGATGGATGAGCCTGATAATTGGATGGATGGTATTTATTGAGTATAATCGTGGTTTTGCCGCGTTATATAATAGACATAGAAATTAGCGCGTTATGTTTCTATGACTAAGGAAAATGTATACAAATTCCTAAATGTAAGGAGAAATCTATGAATAGATTTGGCGTGCGAGAAATCTGCGATGTAGTCTTCAAGCCTCTTACATCCGTAGACCTCGGTGGTCAGCACTTCGATGCTGGTCAGCCTATGCTTTATATTGACACCGCCAAGACTTCTAGCCTTGAAGGTGCCGCCACTACTGTTTATGCACAAGGTGGCAAGGGTAATCCTCGTCTAATTGCCTGGGATGGTGAGAAGACTCTTACCTTGACTCTTGAGGATTCTCTAATGAGTCCTACCAGTTTTGCTATGCTTTCTGGTGCTGGCCTATTACATGGCAAGAAGACTGGTGAAAATAAGACTCCTATCTATGTCCATGCTACATATGATATGGTTGCTGAAACTTCTGGTGATAAAATTATCGCTAAGCTAACTGATGAAGACCGTAATGGTGCAACTATCATCGTTACAAAAGAAGCTCCTATCTATCCTGTTACTCTCGATAGTGCTGGCGCTCAAGCTAATTATCTTTCTGCCGTTACCGACAAGCAGATTTTTGTTATTAAAGATGGCAAGACCCTGACTGCCGCTACTCTTGGTAACCACGGTGAAATTGAAGCCGAAGGTAAGACAATTGCTTTCCAGCTTGCTGCCGACACTCCCGGCGATAGTAAGCAGGATGCTGCTGTAAAAGCTGGCGATACTGTACGTATTGATTGCTATGAGGTTCATTACGATGAAGCCTATGAGATGCAGATTGATGCTGAGAACTTCGCTGGTTACTATTACATCGAAGCGTCTACACTCTTCCGTGATGAAGAGACTGGCGTAGACCTTCCTGCTGAATTTGTTATCCCTCGTGGTAAAATTCAGAGTAACTTTACGTTCTCTATGGCGAATAATGGTGACCCTTCTACATTTACGTTCACCATCGACTGTATGCCTGCTTACACCAAATTCAACAAGAAGAAGAAGGTCATGGCTACGCTACAGATTGTTGACAAGACTGATACAACTCACAACTACAAGAATAAAGAAGTTCTTGGTCACGATGGTCGCACAAAGGATTCTGATGTAAATAGTTGGTATTCTAAGTCTGTTTTCTCCGAAGTATCGGGGGGATAAAGGCCGCAACGTCAACTGAATCTGCGGCCGACAAACAACATTCAGACGTAACTGCTAATGCAGTTGATTCAACTACTAAGACTTTTGTAGATGAAACTATTCCCAGTGTTTCTAAACTAAAGAAGTCTGTAGCTAAATAAGCTAAAGGGTGTTCCTTAACTGGGACACCCTTTTTCTTTTTAAATAGCAATAATATGTATTGCTATTGCAATATATACTAATGTTATTTAGGAGGTAATATAGGTAATATGAGCAATTTCAATTGGCGTGCCGTTCAAGCATATAATGGCGGTAAAGAGTATCTTGCTTATACTATTGCCAGAGGACAAGCCGATATTGACGATGACACGATGCATCGTATCATGAAACGCCAAGTAAGTACATTTACTCAAAGATTTAATCAGGTGAATGCGGCCAGTGGTAAAAAATATACTGGTAGACAGATTAAATCTATGATGGATAACTGGGTTTCAAATGGCGGTATAATAGGTCAAAATATTGATAAAGCAATGCAAAACATTGCAAACTTTGATAGCAAAGGTATTGCTAAATCATATAGTACGTCTGGTGATATTTTTGTCGATGGTGTCAGTTTGGCAAATGTAGGTGCTGCATTTAGTTCGTCTGTGCAAGATTGTTTGACCCATGTATCAAGTATCACTACAGCAGTAAATGAAGCTGTTAATAATGTTATCTGGACGCTTGCGTCTAATTACGAATACCTTGTAGCCGCGCGTCTAGTTGACGCATACTATACAAGTGGAAATGTCCCATCAGACCTACAAGGTATTCCAACAGATGCGAGTATTAGTGCGGGAATGGTCAAGGAGTCTGAAACGAAGATTGTTCTGGCAATGGAGAAGGTGCGGGAAAACCTAGATATTCTTGCTTCTCTTGGTGATGGTAGCAGTGCTGATATTCAGAATAGCTTTCAATCTGCCGCAGATTCTATTGCAGCGGCTTTCAACTCTATTGGTGGCACAGTTCACGAAATGGCAGAAGCACATGCAATTAATGTTGCCGCAAATGAAGGCCAACAGCTTATTATGGAAAATGATGAAAAGATAAAGCAGATGATATCTGCCGCAGATGGTAAATTTTATTCTAATTGGACAGCCCAACAGATAACAGATACTCTTGAAGGTAAAGAATCCAAGGAAGATGTTCATATTTATTGGAATAAAGGTGGTATTGTTCTTGAATTTGGTGGCAATATTAAATTACGTAAAAGTGCGCCATTTCAAGGTAGTGGCCCAGGTTCGCGCGCTCTTGGAGTTGAAGGATTTGTCGCTAGAAGTATGACATATCAGCAGTTGGCGAAAAAATTAAACGCTTTTGCGCCCGGGGCTGGTCAATATGGTTATAGTCTTGTAGGTGCTCTTGGAACAACTGTTAATGCTATGGACTGGTACAATATTAGACAGGCAGCTGGTGCTTTAAGCCTTGTGGATGCTATTGCTGGTAGTGGTATTCAAGGAGACTATTCAACTTTACTTATCGTAAATAATAAGATATTTTCTATTTATGATATTCTTAGAAAAATTTATGATAATTCAGATACTATTTTAAAATATGGCGGCAGCAAATATTACCTTGTTGAAGGTTTTGATTTAGGTACTTTACGAAGTAAAGTTATGCCGTCACAGAATGGTGGAAATGTTTTTTCAAAAGCAGTTAGACGTAATAGGCTTGCTTATAAAGTATTGAGTAATGCTAAAATTAGTATTACTCTTAATATAGGTCATTTATATTCACCAAATATTTTTAGAACTTAGTTGACACAGTTTTTAAGATATGGTATAATATAACCATATAAGTATAGAGATAAAAGGAGATTTTATGGCAATTCTTTTTGAAGAAGAGATGGCTAAAAAGCTAACCTCGCAAGACATGTATGACATTATCCATTTTGCGGCGCAGTCTGCCGAAGATAATGGCTTTGTCAATCAGTTTATTTTTGAACGTGCATTATATGCGTATGCGGCAATTATTATTTATCCAGACCGCAGTGAAGAAATTGGCCGCATTGTTTCGAATAATATTTTAGATGCTTGGGATGCTCTTCTAGCTGACGGTACCATTGCAGATATGAATGAAAATTTTGCCGTAGATATGGATTCTCTCGGTCAGATTGGTAGTGTATGGCTTGATGATTATATTAAGTATCTACAATCTGCTCGTGGTATTTTCTCTACGTTCCAAACTTTTAGTGGCGATATTGTAGAGTCTACAGTAAATCGTTTTAAAGATGCTTTTAGTGAAAACGATGCACAGACTGTTCTTGATATTGTAGATAAATGGGGAATGAATAATACTCCAAAAGATGAAAGTAAATTAAAGGAAAAAGTCAAAGTCAAGGCTATGGCAACCCCTGAACAGGTTAATGATGCGATTAATGCCGCCACCGATTATCTTGCTTCTGTGCCAACAGAAAATGATGAGATTAAAGAAGATAGCGAGCAAGAGGGCGGCCCTCTATTCGAGCTTTAGTACAAAATTCAATAATTATTATGAGCCTACTTTTATATAAAGTAGGCTCTTTTTTTATGCCTATATTAACGTTAATAAAGATATAAAAGGAGGTACGATTGTGAATCGTACAGATAGATTTAAGGTAGGTGATTACCATTAGTAAATATTCAAATACTATTGAGTATAATCTACGAACTACATTAGACCGCTCTGGTTTGACTCAATTGCAGACTGAGCTTAATAAAGTTTCTGTCCAATTAAAGGAAATGCAATCTCAGAGGTTGCTTGACCCATCTCAAGTAAATTCGTCAATCAGCACAATCAACAAATTTAAAAGTGCATTGAATTCTAGCTTCAATTCAAAAATTGGTATGCTTGATATGTCAAAATTTGTTGAACAATTGCAAGAAAGTAAAGTATCTTTAAATAGCTTGCAGAATTCTTTTGCTTTAACTGGTAATACTGGCAAAGCTGCATTTGCTGGTGTATTAGGACAGCTTGGTAAAATTGATACCGGTATTAAAAGTACAAGCTCTATGGTTGACAAAATCTTTAACACAATGGGTAATACTGTGCGTTGGGGCATTATGTCAAGCGCTTTTAATAGTGTAACTGATTCCATTCGTCAATCCGTTGAATATGCAAAAGACCTTGATGATTCGTTGACACAGATTATGCTTGTTACTGATTATTCGCGTGATTCGATGGTTCAGTATGCAAAACAAGCTAATGAAGCTGCTAAGGCTCTTGGTTCTACGACTGTTGCTATGACAAACGCTTCTCTGGTCTATAGTCAGCAAGGCTTCGACTTGAATAAGTCTCAACAACTTGCTGAAATGTCAACCAAATTAGCAAATGCTTCTCAGCAAGATACTTCTACAACGTCAGACCAAATCACAGCATATATGAATGCTTATGGTCTTGATGATAATATTGACAAACTTAATGCGGCACTAGATTCTTGGGCCAATGTAGCAAATATTTCTGCTGCTGACGTTGGAGAACTTGCAGAAGCATCACAGAAAGCTGCATCAGCAGCAGCTACGCTTGGAGTTTCTACAGACCAACTTAACGCCCAAATTGCAACTATTGAATCTGTTACCCGAGAAGCCCCAGAACAAATTGGTAACGGTTTAAAGACACTTTACGCACGCTTTTCAGACCTATCAATGGGTAAAACCCTAGATGATGGAGTAGACTTAGGAAAAGTAACTTCTACGCTAGATAAAATTGGTGTACAGGTTTTAGACGGCGATGGAAAGATGCGTGGCGTTGGCAATATCATGGAAGACTTAATGAAAGTTTGGGATTCTATTGATTCTACACAAAAAGCTGCTGTAGGCCAAACGCTTGCTGGTAAATTCCAACTTACACGTTTTGAAGCATTGATGAACCGTGCAGATTTATATAAGCAATATAAAGCTGGTTCTGAAAATGCTAATGGTACACTTGATGTAATGAATGAGAAGTATGTTGATTCATTACAGGGAAAATTAAATAAATTACAAACTACCTTTGAAGGCATTATAAATAGCCTTGGTGATTCTTCTGATTTTTATGGATTCATTGATGGATTATCTACTGCATTAGATTTAATGCAGAAATTGGTTGATTCTATTGGCGGTGGTTCTGCTGCGCTAACTTTACTTGGTGCTACTGCTACTAAAGTATTTAGTACAACCATGTCTCGTGGTATTGCTTCTATGATACAAAATCATGAAGTTAATAAAACTCGTAAAATCAATGCGCAGACAAGACAGCAAAAACTACAGGAAATGGGCTATAATAATATTAAAGAAAACGAATCAACAAAACCCATTATGGATTTCGTCAATACTGGCATTAAATATCAACCAGATATGAATGAAAAGCAAGCTAAAGAATATAACGGTATTCTTGATAGCCTAGTTGCTTCTGTACAAAAGGTAACTACAGAAGAAGATAAGATGCGTGAAGCTGTTGAAGCTACTAACATTGCTATGAGAGCAGCTTTAGAAACTTCTTTTGATTACCTAGAACTTACAAGAGATGAAAACGGCGTTTTACAAATCCAACCTACTGATGTATATGACATAGCTATTAGAAATAGTCAAGATAAATTAGGCAAACTTGGCACTAATGAATTGAAACAAATTACTGAAGAACAGGCGCTTAAAAGTAGTGCTTATAGTGCTAATCTAACTAGAAACCTAAGTACAATCAAAGCTGCAAAAGCAGAAGATGCGACAACTGGTACTAAAACACGGGCAGCTGCCGCTATGCAAACATCTCTTAATAGAGGTAAAAGTTTAGTAAAAGAACTTATGGGTACTGATAATATTTGGGACGATAGGTTTAATGAATATGAAGAAAAAATAGAAGACCTCAGAAGCCCAATTCAGAAATTGATTGTTGGTCTAAGAGAGCTTTCAAAAGTTATTAACGAAGATAATTATAATTTTGACGCAGCGATTGATACATTAGAAAAAGTACAGAAAGCAGCTAACGGAGCCGCCGAAGCGGCTGATGTTGCCACTAAGCAACAAAATGCAACTCGTAAAGAGGACAGAGTACCGTTATCTAATGTTGGAGAAGTAGCACAGCAAAATAATAAAATGCAAGCCGCACAAGAAGAACTGAAAACCGCGCAAGGTCGTGGTGAAGGCTTCAATGAAGGTATGGATTTACAAAATGAAATTCAGCAAATTGTTCAAGCTACTTCTGCTATTGGTCAACTTGGCTTTGCTTGGCAATCTTTCCAGAATTTAGGCTCTATATGGGCTAATTCTGATTTAACACTGGGAGATAAAATTGAGCAAACCATTTTAAATCTAACTATGATGCTTCCACAGTTAGTATCTGGTTTTATAGCTTTAAAAGAAGCATCGCAAAAATTAGATATGAGTAGATTAGTAGAAGCAATAGATGCAACAAGAATTGAAAAATTGCAGAATGCTTTTGGTGATTTTGCTACAATGAAATTTGGTCCTGTATTAAGTGGTTTAACTGCTACGGAAACAAGATTTAAAGCAATTAATACCGGCGCAAAGATTGCATCTGCTGGGCTTGAGGTATTTAAAGGAATTATTGAAAGCCTTGGCAGTCCTCTTGGGATGCTTTCTATTGGGCTTGTTGCTGCTGGCAGCACTTTAATTAATTTCCTTCATCAAAAAAATCAAGCTGCAAGAGATAAACAAGTTGAGACATATACAAATACTCAACAAACAGCGTCAGTTGATACTTCTTCCTTTGATGTTGCTTATGCTTCGTACAAGAAGACTGGCGAAGTCACTGATGAATTAAAGAGTTCTACTGATACTTTGATTGATTCTCTTAATATTGCTGGTGGTAAAGCTCTTAAAAATTCAGGAGATTTTGATACTTTAGCTGAGAAAATTAACAAAGCTAGTATAGCATCTAAAAAATTAGCTGCGTCGCAAGGTAAACAAGCTCTAACTGCGCTAGATAAAGGCGTTTCTACTTATACACCTTTTGTTAATAATGCTGCCAGAATTGCATATGATAATGACTTTTTAAGCAGTCAAGCTGGTTTAACTACAAACTTTTGGGGTCAAGACACTAGCGGATTGTCTATCCAAGAGAAAATCGGTAATGTCACAGAAGCGTCTGCTAAAGCTCAAAAAGAAGTAGATAAGTATCAAAAGAAACTTGATAGCATGAGCAAAGACGATGTTATGTATGAACATACAAAATCTAAGCTAGATGAAGCAAAACAACATGTTTCTGATGCTCAGGATTACTTAAATGATGAAAATGTCGCTAACGCAAAAACCATTATTGACAATATGGCTAGTGCCGCAGAAGAAGGTTTGAACAAGAGTGACTTCGTTAACAAGTCTAAAAAAGAGATTGAAAATTCTCTATTAGACAATGAAACTATTAAAGCTAAATATCAGTCTCTTGGAAAAGAAGCTGGACAAGAATATATCGACGGACTCGTTTCTGCTATGCAAGGTGGCAAGGACGATGTTAAAAATTCTGTTATGGCAGGATTAAGTTCTGATATTTCAACTGACAATCTAGAGAGTGCGGTCAAAAATAAGTCTTCAATGAAAGATGTACTTGAAGATTATCAGACTGCATATCAAAAGAACGGTGGTTTCACAGAAGACGAAGCTGCCAACATTATGGTGGAACATCCTGAATACGTTGAATTCTTGCAAAAGGTTGGCGACCAGTATCAACTAAATCAGCGTGCGGTTGAACAATGGACACAGAAGACTCGTGAGCAAACTGCGGCTATGAAAGAAGCCACTGGCGAAGCTGTTAATATGTCTCAAGCTAATACAGATATTCTTGCGGCATACCAGAATCTTTCAACCAATAACCTTGATTTACAACAACCACTCCAAGAAATACAACAACTTAATAATTTACTTACTAATGGTGCTATTTCAAATACTGATTTCTTAGATAGATTAAATTCTGGTTTTGATACTTTAGCAATCAAAATTGATAATGCTGTCAGTAGCGGTCAGAAACTTGCTGATGTATTAAATGATGATGATATTTCTAATTTTGCTCAGATTATGACGAATGAACTGTATACTGGCTTACAACAGGCTAATAAACAGTTCAAGAGCGGCAAAATGAATGTTACGCAATATGCACAGACCATGAGCAAGGCCGCGAGACAATCAATTAAAATGGAACAGGCAACTAGCGGTTTAACTGACGAACAAGTTGAGCAAATTGAAAATACCGAAGATATTTCTAAACTCACAAATTCAATGACAAAATCTCAAAGGAAAGCTGCGAACCAGATTAAGAATCTATCTAATCAGATGAAGAAACTTGATGCCGCAGCTGATTTTAATAATTTTGTTACTGATAATTTTAAGAAAATCAATGAGGTATTTGATGATACTGGCAAAGTTGCCGCAGACGCTACAAATGAAATGGGTGGAATTAAAGCTCAATATGCTGACACCATTTCTGGCTTAGCTAGTTCAATGACAACTTTCTATAAGACAAATTCTGATGCTGCACAAAATACAGCCGCTTCAATTGCTGCCACTGGTGCTATGACACAAGAGCAAGCATATGCAATGCTTACTACTGGTCAAGGCTTAGCAGAAGCTATGATGGCTAATACAGCAGTTGCTGGTGCTGCGATGCAAGGAACCATGTCTGAAACTGAGGGCGCTGTTTCTGATATGGCTAGTGGTATTTCTGGTATCATTACAGATATTATGGCAATGTTTGGTGCCATTGACGGCGATGTTACAAGTTCTGTTGATGACGCAGGCTCAGAAAAGAAAGAAATTACTTCTACTGACCAAGAAAAAGGCACTACAGATCACGTAGGTTATGTTACCGTTCCAAAGTTTAAGATGCACATTAAGGGTTCTGATAATTCTGGTGGCGGTGGTGGCTCACGTAAACATTCTACTGCTACTGGTAGAACGAAAACAGCCAAAAATGGTGCAGTCATGGAACAGTATTATAATAAAAATACTGGTAAAACATATTGGGCAGCAGCAAATGCTGGTTCACAAGCATCTGTTAAGGAACACTCTAAACAACTTGCAAAGGGTTTAAGTTCATTATTTGGGTCTTCAACTCCTAGCCTTAAAAACTGGGCACCTTCTGGTGTTGGTGGTGCTGCTTCACCTTCTAACTTCGGACTTCCTTCGTCTGGCTCAGGCGGCGGAGGTGGCGGCGGAGATAATTCTGGTGGCGGTGGTGGCTCACGTAAACATTCTACTGCTACTGGTAGAACGAAAACAGCCAAAAATGGTGCAGTCATGGAAC
>OJIX01000011.1_pt1 | contig 165385 bp, 139 predicted proteins | sample 1595981 | NCBI WGS metagenome assembly OJIX01 (sample SAMEA4350138, study PRJEB24818) | metagenome | biome: human; feature: gut; material: faeces | place: Denmark | collected 2013-09 | reverse complement strand
GGAAGAAAACCTTTGGACTCTAAAGAGTGAACCGTAGGAGACAAGGGAGGAAGATTCTGCTCATCCAAATGAATGGTTAACATTTCAGCATCATTCTCTATTTCAACAATGTCAAAACAATCCAATAGCTCAACCGGAAGAATTAAGCGAGCAAGAACTAAAAGAGTATCGTAACTAGTCATAAAAGTTTTTTAGGGCAAAGATACTAATTGTTGAGAAGCCCACATGATTTTATCGGTGAGCCAAAGAATGGCTGATCAATGCATAGTCGCTCGGCAGTTTTCTTAAATAATACAAAAACACCCAATTTTACATTGTAGGGTGTAAAACTGGGTGTAATTCTTGTAAACGATTGATTTTCAATGTTTATTGCGGAGAGACAGGGATTCGAACCCCGGATACCCTTTTGGGGTATACACGCTTTCCAGGCGTGCCTCTTCAACCACTCGAGCACCTCTCCTTTTTTCGGAGTGCAAAAATAGAACAAATTTTCAAAACCAGCAAATATTTGAGTCCACAATCTATCTAATCATTCCAAGAGATACATCTATAAATCGTGATTACGCATCCGATACTCCGCCAATTCCTCATACTTAGTACCCGGACGGCCGTAATTACAATACGGATAAATGGAAATACCACCGCGCGGAGTAAAAATGCCCGTCACCTCAATATATTTAGGATCCATCAGCTTAATCAAATCTTTCATGATGATATTCACGCAATCTTCATGAAAATCGCCATGATTACGGAAACTAAACAAATACAGCTTCAAGCTCTTGCTCTCCACCATTTTCACATCAGGCAGGTAGGAGATACGGATTTCCGCAAAATCGGGCTGTCCTGTAATAGGACACAAACTGGTAAATTCGGGACAGTTAAAACGTACCCAATAGTCGTTTCCGGGATGTTTGTTCACAAAGGACTCCAACACTTCGGGAGCATAATCTTGCCTGTACTCGGTCTTCGACCCGAGAAGGGTCAATTCATCTTTTCTTTCCATTAAAATCTGTTTTTTTCATATTCATGTTTTCTCTTTCATACCTTGGAATAGAAATTCTCTCCCTGCCAAGTACATCGTTTCACTAAAGTGATGAAACTGTACCACTTGAGTGATGAAACTTCTTCACTTCAGTGATAAAACTTGCTCACTAAAGTGAAACGATATACCCGGCAAGAAAGGAACACCTTTCATACAAAGAGAAAACACCTTCGTTTATCCTATCGTTTCTCTCTTTCCGCCTTTATCTCCAGATACTTTTCCAATCCTTCACGACGGAGCTTACAGGCCGGGCAATGACCGCAGCCATCCCCCTGTACGCCATTATAGCAAGTCAGCGTTTCATGCCGGATCAAATCGAGCACGCCCAATTCGTCCGCCAACGCCCATGTTTCCGCTTTATCAATCCACATCAACGGAGTGTGAAGCACGAACTGCTCGTCCATGGCAAGGTTCAATGTCACATTCAGCGACTTGATAAAAGCATCCCGGCAATCGGGATAACCGCTGAAGTCTGTCTGCGACACACCGGTCACGATATGATTGATTCCCAATTCGCGTGCATAGACAGCCGCAATGCTCAGAAAGAACAAATTCCGCCCCGGCACAAACGTATTAGGGAAACTATCGGCAGGCTTCACCTCATCCATCGTTATCGTAGTATCTGTCAGCGAATTTTTACCCAGGTTGCCTATAAAGGAAACATCCATCGCTTTAAACTCCACCCCTGCCTTTCCGGCAATAACACGGGCCAGCTCCACTTCCTTCACATGCTTTTGTCCATAGATAAAGCTTAAAGCATACACTTTGCGGAAATGTTTTTTTGCCCAAAACAGGCAAGTGGTTGAGTCCTGCCCTCCGCTGAACACAACCAATGCGTCACTTTTATTCATTGTTGACAATTTTTCAATTTACTAATACGCCAATGTGCCAATTGCCGCGCTATGTGGATATGCTGCGCCATATACCGTATGGTAATTGGCTAACCGGCACACTGACACATCAGCACCTTATTAAAGTTCTTTGATTTTCAATACATTGTATGAGATATGCTCATCAAAGACATCACTGCCATCCACCTTCTTGATGTAATTTACCACACGGATGGTAACGGGCAGGATAATAATTTCATAGAGTGTCTTGAGCACTGCCTGAATAACCATCATCTTTATCAGTTCACCGGCAGGCATCAAACCTCCAAAGGCAACAGGAAAGAAAATCATGGAATCGGCACTCTCACCCACCAAAGTGGAAGTGATGGCACGAAGTGAAAAGTTCTTTCCTCCCGAAGCCAGCTTCATTTTACTCATGACATAGGCATTGAGAAAAGAGCCGACCAAGAAAGCGGTCAGACTGGCTACAGCGATGCGGGGCGCCATGCCGAAAACGAAGTTGAAGCCATCCTCTCCTTCCCAAAACGGAGCTGCGGGCATCAGAATGGCAAGCTGCGCCAAAGCTACCACCATGAAATTCATGGCAAAGCCCATCCAGATGATAAGACGTGCCTTGCGGAAGCCCCATACTTCGGCTATACAATCATTGATAATGTAAGAGATAGGAAATACAACCAGTCCGGCAGTCGCCGTAATTTTCCAGATCTGGACAACTTTGGTTTCCAATAAATTTGCTGCGACAAGACATACACAAAACAGTATGCCAAGCAACATGAACGATACAGATACAGTATTATTATTCTTCATTTCTCCTGTTTTTTACGTGGTGTTCTAGAATACACGACCGCTATTCACGGCATCATACGTCTATTTTTTAATTCGGGGTGCAAAGATAGAAATTATTTCCGAGTTAACCGGATATAACTGCATTAAATATTCTTATCAAGAAGAAACAGCCTCATCAAACAATTACCTTTTCTATAGCCAAACAGTATGGAACAATGAAAGATGAAGCGTCACAAACAGGTGGGTATCAGTGAAAACGATTTTAGGGGCAGATTGAATCCACCCCTAAAAGACAGGATAAAAAAATCCTTTATTCAAACAAAGCAATCGTCTTCTTTATAATTTCGATACACTCCTTTAATTGTTCCTCTGTAATCACCAATGGCGGAGCAAAACGAATAATATTCGTATGTGTCGGTTTGGCCAGCAAACCGTTTTCGGCCAATTTCAAGCAAATCTCCCACGCCAAATCCTTCGTTTCATCATTATTGATTATCAACGCATTCAGCAATCCCTTGCCCCGGACCAAAGAAGCCACACGAGATGTTTCGCACAGTTTTCTCATCTCTTCCCGGAATATCAGTCCCAGCCTGTATGCCCTGTCCGCCAACTGTTCGTCCCGTACTACCTCAAGCGCCGTAACAGCCACTGCCGCAGCAATAGGATTTCCGCCAAAAGTGGAGCCATGTTGCCCCGGACGGATAACATCCATCACTTCATTGCATGATAATACCGCAGAAACAGGACAGGCCCCACCCGATAAAGCCTTTCCCAAAATCAAGATATCCGGATGAACATTCTCATAGTCACAAGCCAGCAATTTACCTGTACGGGCAATGCCGGTCTGCACTTCATCGGCTATAAAAAGTACATTGTGGGCACGGCACAAGTCGTAACATTTTTTCAAATATCCCTCATCGGGTACATAAGCACCTGCCTCTCCCTGAATGGGCTCAACCAGGAATCCGGCCACATGAGGATGTTCGTCCAGCACTTTCGCCAATGCTTCGGCATCATTGTAGGGAATCACGACAAAGCCGGGGGTAAAAGGTCCGTAGTTATTGTAAGCGTCCGGATCAATGGAGAAAGAAACGATAGTGGTAGTACGCCCATGAAAATTATTCCGGCATACAACGATTTCCGCCGTATCCTTGGGAAGCTTTTTTACTTCATACGCCCATTTGCGGCAAAGCTTCAATGCGGTTTCTACTGCCTCGGCTCCCGTATTCATCGGTAAAACCTTGTCATATCCGAAATAACGGGTGACAAATTCTTCATACCGTCCCAACTGGCTGTTATAAAAAGCGCGTGAAGTCAAAGTCAGCTTTCGCGCCTGTTTTACCAACGTATCGATAATACGCGGATGACAATGTCCTTGGTTCACTGCCGAATAAGCGGAAAGGAAATCATAATATTTCTTTCCTTCCACATCCCATACAAACACACCTTCTCCTTTATCCAATACCACAGGAACAGGATGATAATTGTGTGCTCCATGTTTGTTCTCAAGCTCCATCAATTGAGCTGCCGATAATTTTGCATCCATAAGCTTTTTATTATTTAATGTTTTTCTTTCTTCAAGAATATTTCCGCCATCATGCAACGGGCACTTCCTCCTCCCAGCGTTTCAATGGTAGGGATGGGCATGGGAAGCAACGCGTTATACTTAGACAGCCGTTGTAACTGGCCTTCATCCAACGAATCGTAAGCACTTTGAGACATCACTAGAAACAATGCGCCTTTCCCGTTCTCCACCTGAAGCATATTTCCGGCAAAGTGATGCATCTGTTCCTCGGAGATGGCAATGATTTCTTTCCCTGTCTGCCGCAAGACGTGACAAACCTGCTCACGCTCTTCCACGTCGTCGATGCTGTCCAGACAAACGACCGCATAATCTGTCGCCACACACATCATGACATTGGTATGATAAATGGGCAGACGCTGTCCGTTTACAGTCTGATAAGCATGAAAGGACACTGGAATAAAATTCTGCTCCTTGCAGAACCGACCAAATAAAGCTTCGTCCACCCTTTGCGACAAAGCCGCGTATGCATAACGGTTCACCCGGTCCAGAATGATTCCCCCGGTCCCCTCCAGAAACCGGTTTTCTTCTTCAAAACCTGTATAATCTACCTTCCGACGGATGCTGAACCCCTCCGACTCTATCCGCTGCAAGATATCCGCCCGTCTTTCCGCCCTGCGGTTTTCCGCAAACATAGGATACAGCACCACCGTTCCGTCGTCGTGAAAGGACACCCAGTTGTTCGGAAATATGGAATCCGGAGTATGAGGTATCGGGGTATCCTGCACCGCTATTACCTCTATGCCGTTTGCACGCAACTTATCCACCATGCCCCGAAATTCCTTCAAGGCACAAGCTTGTACTGTTTCACCTGCCGCAACTGTCCGCTGCTGGAAATAATTGTTGGCCGCTGTTTCTTCATTGAACCCGAAGGCCACGGGTTCCACCATCAAAATGTGGTTTGTTGTTTGTTTAGTCATTTTCTCGGATTAATGGTAAGGTGGAGCAGCGCAACAGTCCGCCCATCTTAGATATTTCATAATAAGGTACACGCTCTACCGTCATTCCCCATACCTCTTCCATAAAGGTATTCAGGCGGATAAAGTTCTTTTCAGAAACCACCACCTCAGGAGAGATGGAAAAGACATTCGTATTCATATAGTACATCTCTTCCCGCGTTATTTCAAATACATTCTCCCTGCCGAACAAATCGAGCAGAGTATGATAATCCTGAGGATACATAAATCCGTCCTTATAAATAATCGCATGCCCTTTCCCTACCGGCATAAAGGTACAATCCAGATGCAGAATCCCCGCACGTAGATCTGTATTATGTTTTTTCAGCTCCAAGGGGATGAATATCTTCCCCGGACAGATTTCTTTCAGAAAGGAAAAAGCATACCGGTTGGTACGTGCCGTCTTCATCTGCGGGTAATCGGGCTGGGTATAAAGGCCTACAAACACTATATTATTGTAAAGCACCACATCACCTCCCTCTACGTGCGCCTTTTCGGGAAGGTTGAAAATCTTGTTATAAGCTATCTGATTATAGACCACTTCGTAGGCTTCCTTCTCATCCTCCCGGTTGGGGATGATGTTGGAAACAATAATCTTGTCGTCAATCACAAACCCCACATCACGGGCAAACACCTGATTACAATTCTCCAGTGTCCACGGGCGATAGACCTGTACCCCATATTTCAACAATACGCTTTCAAAGCATCTCATCTCTTTGAAAATATCTTCTTCATGGGGGTATATGTTATGCAATACGGACTCGTATGACTTGGCGTCATAAGTTTCTTCCAGCGTGGGGACCTTCCCTATGGAACCGGGTTGTCCAAGCACCACAGCTTTCAATGTAGAAGTTTCATTCTTTACGTTAAGCTGCATAAATCTAATATATTTATGCAAATATAAGAAGTTTACTCAACTAAACAAATGAATTGCCCGAATAATTCTACCCTATTGATTTATCAATTATATTTGTAACCGAAAAAAGAAGGTAAGATGAAAAAACAAGAACTTTATAACAAGGTGATCGCTTATTTTCAAGAAGCGATGCCTGTTGCCGAAACCGAACTTCATTACAATAACCCATTCGAGTTATTGATAGCTGTTATCCTGAGTGCACAATGCACGGACAAACGGGTAAATATGATCACCCCTCCTCTTTACCGGGATTTCCCGACTCCTGAGGCATTGGCCGCTTCGACGCCGGAAGTGATTTATGAATACATACGGAGTGTAAGTTATCCCAACAACAAGGCAAAACACCTGGTGGGCATGGCGCAAATGCTGGTGAAAGATTTTCATAGCGAAGTACCGGGAACATTGGAAGAACTGGTCAAACTGCCGGGAGTGGGACGCAAGACAGCCAACGTCATCCAAAGTGTAGTATTCAATAAAGCGGCCATGGCGGTAGATACACATGTGTTCCGCGTGAGCCACCGCATCGGGCTGGTTCCTCAAACCTGCACCACACCGCTGGCTACCGAGAAATATCTGATGAAATATATTCCGAAGGAGATTGTGCCCACCGCACATCATTGGCTTATTTTACACGGAAGATATGTTTGTGTGGCACGGACACCGAAATGTTCGGAATGCGGGTTGAACGGATTGTGCCGGTATTCGTTGAAGCCGGCTTTATAAACAAATTTTCATTCCATCGTATGCAAAATGCACATGCGGCGGCAATAACCGTTCAGCATCAGCATGTAATCCTATATGATGACTCATGTGAATAAAATAGGTTTCCCCGGCTCCTATTCTTTGTGCATTGTCCAAAGCCTCCTTCAAATTCTGGTGGGTATGGTGAGGCTGAGGACGCAATGCATTCATTACCAACACATCCAGTCCTTGCAGCAAATCATATTCAGCCCCAGGCATCGTCAACATATCGGTAATCCATGCCATCCGGCCGATACGGTATCCCAAAATGGACAGTTTGCCATGCATTACCCGAAGAGGTGTCACCTCTACTTTGTTTCCTTCGGGATTGCCGATAATAAAAGGAGAATCGGGAACAATTTCCTCTAATGTAATACGGGGAACTCCCGGATAAAGATGTTCGGCAAAACAATAAGGAATACGCTGGCGTAAACGCTCTGCCGTATATTGTTCGGCATAAACCGGCACATCGCGAAAACGACAGAAAGGACGCAAATCATCCAAGCCTCCTACATGGTCATAGTGTTCGTGAGTAATCAAAACACCGTCCAACGGCTTGAAATCGTTCAACCGTATCATCTGTTCACGGAAATCGGGACCGCAATCTATCAGAATCCGGAGCCCTTCCGTTTCTATCAGTCCCGAACAACGCAAACGGTTGTCCCGGGGATCGCTGCTGGTACATACCGGACATTTGCACCCTATTTCGGGTACTCCCGTAGACGTTCCGCTGCCTAGTATTGTAATCTTCATATTATACTTTATATAAAATTCACTTCGGGAGAGATAGCTACCCCGAACTTTTGAAGCACAGACTCCTGTATCCGTCTGGCAAGAGCAATCACTTCATCTCCCGTAGCGCCTCCACAGTTCACCAAGACCAACGCCTGTTTAGAATGAACACCCGCGCGCCCTATTTGTTTGCCTTTCCAGCCGCAACGGTCTATCATCCATGCAGCAGGAATCTTCACCCGATTGCCATCCACTTCATAATGTGGCATATCAGGATACTGTTGCTGTACTATTTCAAACTGCCTGCGTGGAACAATCGGATTCATAAAGAAACTTCCGGCATTTCCCTGCACCCGGGGATCGGGCAACTTGGCTTCACGCACGGCAATAATCACCTTCCTTACATTCTCCAATGCCACCTCACCTCCTCGCTTTTCCAATTCGCCACGCACATTTCCATACTCCAGATTAAAAACCGGCTGCTTACTTAAACGATAAGTGACGTAAGTCACTATATATTTACCTTTCAAATCTTTCTTGAAAATGCTTTCACGATAAGCATAACGGCATTCCTCTTTGGTAAAAATCCGTTTCCTGCCGGTTTCCACCTCGACGGTTTCCACACTTACAATCAAATCTTTTGCCTCAACACCATACGCACCGATATTCTGAACGGCAGAAGCACCCACTTCACCGGGAATCAATGACAGATTTTCAGCACCATACCAACTGTTCTTCACGGTATATGCCACAAAATCATCCCACACCTCACCGGCTCCTGCCCTTACCTCTATTTCCTGTTCGTTTTCAGCAACCACCTCATACCCCCGGATAGCCGAATGCAGGACAGTCCCTGCATAATCACCTTTAAAAAGCAAATTGCTTCCTCCGCCGATATGCAACCAGTTACCGGCCATCAGGTTTTTATCCGACAAGATGGATTGCAGCTCTGTCACCGATTCATATTCCACAAACAAAGATGCCTTCACATCCATACCAAATGTATTATGAGGCAACAGAGAATAGTCTTTTATTTCCTTCATTTACAATCAAATCAATCGCTCAGATCCTCAAACTGCATCAGTTTCCATAGACCGTGCCGCCGTTCAAAATAGAGCGTATTATTAAATCCATTGCCAAAACCTTTCATTTCAATCACTTTCGTATTGGAATGCACATTCTCGTTCTGGCCATAGTTCACATTAGTCAGATTCTCACGAGGCAACACAGGCTGGAATGCGAACCATTGTCCGGCCTCCAAAGTCGTTTCCAGTATCTGAAACTCGTCTTCGGGATCAGCAGTCACAAACTTCAACGGTTCGTGCAAACGTGACAACTGGAAAACCGAATCATTGGCAAAACGTTCATAAAACTCAAAGAAGTCCTCCTTACCGGTATCCTCTCTCGGCATATCCGCGAAATCTATGGCTTCCAGTTTCCACAGCCCCTTCAGACGCTCAAAATAGTACCGCTTGATTTTTCCCTTCTTCAAGTAAATCCATTCTATCTTGACACTGGTAAGCCCCGTATCTTTCTCCATTTCCATATCTTCCGCCTTATCGAACAGAACTGTATAGGCATCTTGCCGGCTGAATAAAGGATCGTGTTTCCATTGGTCCTTTTCAATGTGCTCTTTCTTTTCCATTGTATAATACGGCAAAGGGAACACGATGCGTGACAATTGTAACTTTTCATCACTGGCAAAATTGTAGAAAAAGTCGGCAAAACTTTCGTCGGCCGTAGCGGGAACCATTGGTTCTTCCTCTACCGCAGCCATCGCTTCTGTTGTGTCCGGGGGTGCAGTCAGCGAATCAATCTCCTCAGTAAGCGTCTCGAAGGGGTCCATTTTCTTTTTTCCACCTCCACAGGAGCTTATCAGCATAAGCAGACAAACTCCGATTATTAGTTTTCTCATTTTCTATATTTAGAAAAAATCGATGCAAAAATATCGTTTTTTTTAGTTTTCAGCAAAATATATGGGTTTAATTCGCTAACTTTGCGGTCATTAAAAAATAAAGAAGAAACTATGTTAGCTAAAATAGAACAATTACTTCAGGAAATTGAAGGCTTGCAAGCAGCCAATGCGGAAGAATTGGAAGCCTTGCGCATTAAATATCTTAGCAAAAAAGGAGCGATTAATGAGTTGATGGCAGACTTCCGCAACGTACCTGCCGAGCAGAAAAAAGAGGTGGGTATGAAACTGAACGAGCTGAAGAACAAGGCTCAGGAGCGTATCGCCTCATTGAAAGAAGCTTTCGAAACCCAAGATAACAGCGCAGCCGAAATGGATCTTACCCGTACGGCTTATCCCATCGAACTGGGAACACGTCACCCGCTGAGCATTGTAAAGAATGAAATCATTGATATATTCCATCGGCTGGGCTTCAGTATTGCCGACGGTCCCGAAATAGAAGACGACTTGCACGTATTCACTGCCATGAATTTTGCCGAAGACCATCCTGCACGTGATATGCAAGATACTTTCTTCATCGAAGCCAATCAGGAAGATGTGAAAAAGAACATCGTACTTCGCACTCACACCTCTTCCGTACAGGCAAGAGCTATGGAACATTCGCAACCTCCTATCCGCATCATCTGTCCGGGACGTGTATACCGCAATGAAGCGATCAGTTATCGTGCCCATGCATTCTTCCATCAAGTGGAAGCACTCTACATTGACAAGAATGTATCATTCACTGATTTGAAGCAGGTATTGCTGTTGTTTGCCAAAGAAATGTTCGGCGAAGATACTCAAATCCGTCTGCGTCCGTCCTATTTCCCGTTCACCGAACCAAGTGCCGAAATGGATATCAGTTGTAATATTTGCGGCGGAAAAGGTTGTCCGTTCTGTAAAGGCACAGGCTGGGTGGAAATTCTGGGATGTGGTATGGTGGATCCGAATGTATTGGAAGCCAACGGCATTGACAGCAAAGTTTACTCAGGCTATGCGCTAGGTATGGGTATTGAACGCATTACCAACTTGAAATATCGTGTAAACGACTTACGATTATTCTCTGAAAACGATACCCGCTTCCTGAAAGAATTCGAAGCAGCCAATTAATAATGTGTCAATGTGACCATGTGCTGATATGCCAATTGCCATGCGGAATAGAACGCGGTCAATTGGCATATTAACATATTGCCACATTAGCATATTGATACATTGACATATTAGCACATTATTGCTTATGAAGGACAAGCTGATTACCAAAAATTATATAGAAATACTGGCAGCCAATTTTCTATTATTCTTTGGATTCTGGTTACTGATGCCTGTATTGCCTTTCTATCTGGCAGAAGTTTTTGACGCCAACAAAACAACCATAGGGGCCGTACTTTCCTGTTACACCATTGCCGCCCTGTGCATACGCCCCTTTTCCGGCTATCTGTTAGATACATTTGCCCGCAAACCACTTTATCTGTTGGCTTATTTCACTTTTACCGCCATCTTCGGAGGATATCTCATTGCAGGAACACTAACCTTATTTATTTTATTCCGCATTATACACGGAGTATCATTCGGCATGGTGACAGTCAGCGGAAATACCATTGTCATTGATATCATGCCTTCTTCACGTCGTGGGGAAGGATTAGGATATTATGGGCTGGCAAACAATATAGCCATGTCCATCGGACCGATGACCGGACTCTTCCTACATGATGCAGGAGCAGACTATACGCTTATCTTCTGTTGCTCATTAGGTTCCTGCCTGATAGGATTTCTATGCGCCTCATTGGTAAAGACCACCTACAAACCTCCTGTAAAACGAGAACCGATATCATTGGACCGCTTTATTTTGCTTAAAGGAATACCGGCAGGTTTCAGTCTGTTATTACTATCCATCCCTTATGGCATGACCACCAATTACGTTGCAATGTATGCCAAGCAAATAGGTATCCAGTCATCCACCGGTTTCTTCTTCACCTTCATGGCGTTGGGAATGGCAGTTTCCCGTCTTTTCTCCGGACGCCTGGTAGACCGGGGAATGGTTACTCAAGTTATTGAAGCCGGCCTGTATCTGGTCTGCTTCTGTTTCTTCGGTTTGAGTTCATGCGGATGGCTGACAACATGGAGTCTGCAATGGACCACTTATTTTCTGTTCACCATAGCTCTTTTACTAGGTATTGGGTTTGGAACCATGTTCCCTGCCTATAACACGCTGTTTGTGAACTTGGCCCCCAACAACCAGCGTGGTACGGCAACCAGTACCTACTTGACTTCGTGGGATGTAGGTATAGGCGCCGGCATGTTATTGGGCGGATATATAGCAGAAATAGCCACCTTCAAGATGGCCTATCTATTCGGAGCCGCACTCACTGTTATTTCGTTATTTTATTTTAGAAGCAAAGTGGCTCCCCACTTCCACCGACATAAGTTGCGCTAATCCTTATATGTCAGTACCATGATATGGGAAAGCCGGTCGTTCACAACCGACAATTGGGTTGAAAGAATAAACGAATGGAATAAAGGAGCATTCTCCAACAGAAATGCCGGCAAATAAGGCTCGAAACGTTCCGGGTTGCGGGAAATCTTGTTCATGTCCGCCACAAGCATAAAGGCTGCATCACGTGAAAGATTGGCTACACATTCATTGAACAATGTCCTGCTATTTCTTTCGTAGGCCTCTTCCATATAATTTGCCATGGAATCTTTATCAGCAGAAATAATCAAACTATCTTCCCTTATATCCGGAATATTCTTCAATTTTTCGGCCATCTGGTTCACACAGCCGCATGAATCAGGCATAAAAGTATCTCCGGTGAGGTACACCACATCACTGTTCATGTGAAAGTCAAACTCACTCCAACAGCCACTGTTATCCTGCAAGAAAGGCATAGACGGTGTACGTCCGTATAAAGTCAGGAAGTTATGCGTTTTCTTTTTCTGCATCGCTTTGGCAAACACGGGATCATTACTCAATGCTTTCTCTTCATCCTCACGCGCATCAATCACTTTCTCTATCAAACTCTTCTGATAACTCACCACATAGAATCCCGCCTCGCTATAGACAGCTAGAAAATCATTATTGCCCAATGGATAGACTGCTATAGTTTTTCCTCTGTATTTCTCTTTTTTAGGTGAAAAACTTCCCGGAGTTCTCTCTAACAACATATCTCCCAATGTTTCCTTATCATCAGCCCCCATACGGAAATATACCACCTGGTCACGCGGAGTACCCGGAGAATGGAAACTGACCACCACCCGGCTCATCTTACTGCTCAGACCATGAGCAGTGTTAGTGGTATATTCGTTCAAACCTCCCAACACATAATTAAACAAACCGGGAAACTGGAAATTACCCAGTTCTTCAGAATAGTTCAATTGAGGAAATTCATTCAGAAAATAATTAATATTATCACTCTCCAACACACCGATGCAATCAGCCGGTACAAGTGAGAAGAGATTGATCTCACGACTCTTATCCGTCAGGCTTAATTTAGCAAAGCCGTAAAAGCCCACAGCCGTACAAAACAATACCACTGATAGCACCATACCCAACTTGGCAACTGTCCGCAATCTCATACCCTACCTATATTTATATTTTTTTTGCAAATATAGCAAATTATTTAAGGAAACAAACAAAAATCTTCAAAATTCCACCTTCTTTCTTATTATCCGTAAATGGTTCCGGTAGAAAATTCCAACGCTCCCCATTTAATCATAGCGTTAAATAACCTAACAAAAGAATAAGAGGATAGTTCTTCCGGCCGGATATCTTTTTCTTTTATAATTCCGTTGTCAATCAATGCTGTACGGCAAGTCCCTCTCAACAAAGGTAATTTAGGTGTGAACCAATCCTTACCATCAAACAAGGCAATATTAGCTATGGAAGTATCGGTCAGCAGTCCGCGTCTGACAATTAAAATATCATCCCGTTCTCCACGGCAGGCAAAAAGCCGGTTTAAAGCTTCCCTGTCTGTACTTTTATAAGTATAATCTATATCATCCGAATAAACCAACTGCAAAGAATGTACCGGACGCATCTGATAGGCTTCATAACTAATTTCTTTTATTCCACTTCCATCATAAATCACCCTACATTTCATTCCGTTCATCTCCGGTGTCAATTTCAGGTATTCACCTAATTCTATGCCGGCACAGTCCGGCCAGAAATGATGAAGGGTATTGTTCAGTCTTTCATTATGATAAGACAAATTACACGCTTTTCCTTGTTCTATCCGTATAGTTTCAATAAATGGGTACATAAATCTTCTGTATCATTTCATTATATTCACTTTGTAAATCACTCTTTGAAGTAATTCCTCCCCCCGCCTTATAATAAAGATTCTCTCCTTCCTGTTCTAAAAAACGGATCATCACCGCACTGTCTAAAGTCCTGCCGTCACAATAACCCATTATGCCCGTATAAAATCCACGCTCATAATTTTCCGCTTCTTCAATAATATCCATCGTCTTGGATTTGGGCGCTCCGGTTATGGAACCGGCTGGTAACAAACGAAATATAATATCTCCTATATGCGATGGGTAATCATCGGGCAAGACACCACATATTTCGGAGCTTGTCTGAAAGATAGGTCCCTTATTGGTTTCAAGCCGGTCACAATAACGATAGCGGACAACCCTGACCTGTTCCGCCACCATACTCAAATCATTACGAATCAGATCTACAATGGTAGCATGTTCGGCAGTTTCCTTAGAATCATCCATCAACAGTTTTTCCGCATTAGGTAAGGTAGCGTCAATCGTTCCTTTCATGGGGAAAGATTTTATCTCGCCATCTTCTATACGAACAAAAATTTCGGGTGAGAAACAGACCAGTTTATCTTTCAACCAAAGTCTATAAAGCGCTTTGGAGTACCGGAACACATCCTCCAAAGTAAGATTAGTACTGACAGGAACCTTGCAAGTCAAATTAGCGAGATAGCTGTTACCTGCCAGAATATTCCGTTTTACGATTTCAAAAGCCTGCCGGTAGTCTGTCAAAGACATTGGAACAAAGTTCCAGTCTATCTGCCCACTGTAACTTTCTGTTACAGTATCCACATTTTTCACTCCATTAAAGTTATAACGGCAACGGGTAGAATCAATCCGACTTATTTCCTCTATCAAGGAACACTGCTGTTTATAATCTATAATAAAAAGGAAAGGCTTCCGGCTACCCGCCAGCTCATTCATACGTTTTATAGCTTCCGGTCTTTTATATTGTTGCATTTTTAGCTGTTAAATTATCTTGTAACAATCATTTTTCAAGGGGAACAAAGTTAAGAATTTAAAGTAAACTGTTATCTTAACATAGAGAAATTCTTTCTTTTACTTGTTTTATTCAATAAGAGATGTAAAGTCAGAACAATAATGCCAGTGACGGTAAAAAATTATGCCGGGAACATCTGTAAAGACAATCCCCGGCTTTTTAATATACTTCAGGTATCCTTCCTTAAAGAGAAAGCTGATTTTCTGAAAAAGGACATACCTTTCCCTACAAAAGAAAAGAAAATCAAGTTTTAAATGAAATGCTAATCACTTAACATCATAATAAATTATCAATTTTCAAACTATTTTTTCAAGAACTTCTCGGCACGTCCCGGAGAAAATAATTCCCACAATGAAGCCACTGTCCATCCCGGAGCAAAAATATCATTATAATAGCCTTTACCATTCTTACCGTAGTCCCAGTTAGTATGCTGGACAACCTCCGGATAATATCCTGTTTTGGCAATACCACATCGATGCCCTTCATAGGGTAACAACTGACGCATTGATGTACTGATTACCTGAGAAAAATCCGAAAAACGCTTTTCATTATATTCTTTTGCCAACCAGTTCAATACGTCAGCGAAATCAAAGATAAAGACATCAATATGGTTATTTTCTACAGAAACATTTCCCCAGCCTCTAGTTTTCAACCCTAAATCACCCAACATCTGACCGGGGGCAAAAGGGACATCCCATGTATAGTACCATGACAATGCAAAATAAGCTGCCTTCCTCGCCAACCCAGCATAATGGGCTCGTTCAGCTCCTTTTGTAGCTAAAGCCAAATAGTAAGCGGCAGTTGACGCATACAAAGATGCCTCTTTATCCTCGCAATTAGCATCCAAAGTAGAAGAAAAATAATCGGACTTCGAAATCAATTCCTTTTCCAAATACTCCACCGTATGTTTTGCACTTGCCAAATACCGTTTATCCTTAAAATATTTATATCCCATAACCAATGGCAAAGTTGCCGAAGGGGTACTTCCCCCACTCTTGTCTACAATAGAAAAGTCATCTTTAAACTTACGAGGAAAACTACCGTCCTTATTTTGTAAACGCAGAAACATATCCAACATACTTTTTATACGCTTTTCCCACTCAGGATGTTTACGACCTTGCAGTCTTTCGTAATTCAAAAAATGAAGCAGGGCATATACCCCTTCAGACTGACGGCGGATACTATGAACAGACTCTACAAAATTACGCCTATAATGTACTACTTCATTAAAGAAACCCGTTTCCGAAAATCCATTCTGCAAATAAGAATCAAAAATTTTATAAGCATTCGTCACCAAATCCGTACGACGCTGCTGTTCTCCATATTCCAATGCATTAAAAGCATTCAACAAAGTACGTCCCACAAAACCCACTTCGGCAACATCCGTTTGGTCACAAGTAGCTGTACGCAATTCCACCCCCGAATAATAATGAGTAGGAGTATTTCCGACAAAACTTTCCACGAAGAAATTACTCATCACTTCCTTCATTTTCTCAGGAGAATAAGGTGTATTTACAATTTGAGGACAGTTTGTATCATAAGAATATTCCCAAATATGCTGCACACATTCTGAAAAATCAGCAATTTCCGACTCATGTAATTCCCAAGTCAGAGAAAGACTCTCACCTTTACGTAATAATTGATAGGCCTCAACCGAAGGAGCCAATGTCAATTTACGAATATAAGTTTTAGGAGCTTCCTTGTAAGGAAACCCAAAAGACAAAGAAGCGATACCCGAGAGGTTTTCAAATCCTGTATAACCTATAGAGGTTTTACCAGACAATATCACTTCCCCTTCCTTATGGGTAGTCAAAGCATCCGAAGCCATATTATCCAGCCGGATAACAGAATATGTTTTCCTATTCTTTTCATCAAAAATAGCAGTCAAGGGAGTACTTAAACGGTCTTCACGAACCAACCAGCTATCCGAGGTATGAAAAGACGGCGCTTCTTGAGGAGAACGCAAGTTACGACGATACCAAAATCCAGGCATATAAAACAAACAATCATCATGATGACAACCAGTCATTACCTGCTCACCAAAATTGAAATAAACATCATCCAATGCAGTCATAAAAATGACAATACGCTGGTTGCCGTCTTTTTCTTCAACATTCTGATAAATCACCACAGGTAATTTATCGGCCGCCACCCACTGATATTCAAAATTACTATTATCCAATTGCTGCAAAGTCAGCGGATACCGCTTCGCATCATTACCAGGCACTTTCAAAGCAATGGAAGCCGAAACATTTTCCGGTGTATAGTTCACAGCTTCCGCACAAGTCATTCCTGCCAGACACACCACACTACATACAAAGTTTTTCCAATTCATATTTTTATGTATTTATTAATTACAATACAGGTTTTTCCGATTTCAATGAGGGAGAATCCGTAGCTACCACAGGCCATCCGTCTTTCCAACTTATTTTATCCATCATCAAAACACGCCCTTCAGGATGCTTTGTGGCCACTGCATGATAAAATACCCAATCATTACCCACTTTATCAGTCACAATCTCCGAATTGTGTCCTGTTCCCACAAACGAACTATTCTTATGAATCAACACTTCATGTTGGTTATCCATCATTGTCCTCCCGTTCTTATCAACATAAGGTCCAAACAAATTTTCTGAACGAGCAACTACAGTAGTGTAAGTGCTATTCAATCCTTCACAGCAAGTCCCTATGGAAGCAAAAAAATAGTAAAAACCTTCTTTTTTATGAATATAAGTTCCTTCATAAGCTGTACCAGCCACCTGCCGAGGCTTCTTCCCTTGTTTTATTGAAAGACCGTCCTCACTTAATTCAATGCCATAAATGCCCCGAAAGCTGCCCCAAAACAAAAATTTCTTTCCGGCATCTTCTATATAGAAAGGGTCAATAGAATTCTGTACATTAATCTCGTTACTCCGAAACATCAGACCATGGTCTTTAAATGGCCCCGAAAGTTTGTCTGCCGTAGCGCAACCGATACCACAGGTCCACTCACCTCCCCATTTAGACATAGAATAATAAAGTACATACGTATCACCTATCTTATTGATATCCGGAGCCCATAAGCCTCCACCCGGTTCAAAATCAGGACGCGTTCGATCCGTGAATGCTGTACCTACCCATTCCCAATTAATCAAATCCTTGGAACGATGGATCGGCAAATTACGAATATCTTCGGTTGCATACAAATAATAATAACCATCACCACCTTCTATAATAGTAGGATCGGGCAGACTATAATCTATCACCGGATTCCAGTAATAGCTGGTTTTATCACCATCAGATATTTCTTCTTGCGCAGACGATGATGAGCAAGACACCAAACAAAAGCAGATAGACAGGATCAAATTTTTTCTCATTGCAGTAATTTAGGAGTTATATATTCTTTACTGATTCTCATACGGTCTGTTCCATTCACATTCTCAAAATTTACCGTACCAATATACATAGCACGCGGATGAATATTACTTTTATCTTTGTGGGCATGGAATACAATACGAAGTTTTCCCTCTTTATCAGTGAACATGGCGCTATGCCCTACACCTACCAACCCACCAGGATTTTGCAATAATGGATTTTCGTCGTATTTAGCCCATTCCCCCATTATATCGGTAGCTGTAGCACAACCTACACCATAGAATGGACTTTCATAACTATTCGCAGAATAAGTCATATAATAAATTCCATTGTGTTTGAGAATATAAGAACCTTCATTGACTCGAGGCCACACTTCCTCCCAAGCCTGTGAAACATGAATACAAGGACGCATCGTTTCTTTCTTAAGGGTTATCAAATCTTTTTCCAACTCGGCTATCCATACATTATTCCCATCATTAAAACGGACAAATGACAAATAAGGAGTACCGTCATCATCCATGAAAAAAGAATTATCAATACATTTCTCCTCAACAATCATAGGTTCTTGCTTATTTTGTATAAATGGTCCTACAGGGGAATCTGCCACTGCTACACAAATATGCTCATCTGCCGAATAATACATATAAAATTTACCATTCACTTCATATACTTCCGGTGCCCAAAACCAACGGTCTGCCCATGAATCCTTCTTATTCAAAGCCAGCCCTTTATATTTCCACGTTTTTAAATTATCCGAGATATAAACCTCTATTCCTTCATCCGAGTGAGTACCATAAGCATAATAAGTCCCATTGTGCAACAATATAAACGGGTCACCCAGTGGAACAGGTATTTCCAGCTCTTCCACAATTATTTCATTCACATTCTTATATTCTGAGGAACATGACTGACAAGAAGTCAATGTCCCCAACATCAATAACCAAATAAAAATCATTTTTTTTTTCATAATACTAGTCAGTTTCCTATATGATAATACAATATTCCTTTATATACCGGAGAATAATTTCCAGAACAAAATCCTACACAAGAAGCAGGATAATGAATATCCAATCTCCCTAATTCTCTTCCGTCAACAAAAAGATAGAGCTTATTTCCCCTTCTCACCGCACGGAAATTATAAGATTCCTTTAATTGTTCTTGAATTCCCAACTTATAAATATGCCGTTCCAAATCCTGAGCGTCTTTATTAATAAAACGAATACCTTCCGTTTTTATCGGAGTAAAAGACAAACGATTATAAGCCAGATGCTCTGCCACCGTCGCCCCGCTGTTATTCAATGGATACCATTTTCCCTCATTCAAATATTCTATTGTAAATTTACTAAACATATCGTCTACAAACTCCGCCTTATTCCCTACTTCATGACGGTTCAGGTAAAGGGCATTTATCCATGAAGGCGATATAAAACGATAACATTTTTCGACAAAATCAGTATACTTCACATCAGGATAAACCATTTGTAAATGTTCCAACGGATATTTTTTATCAAGTATCTGTTGTCCTTGTTTTACAACTACCACTTCCAGCATACGCGTGATACCATTAAATTGAGCTTTTACATAGTTATCTTTATCCACATAAACCGGATAGCTTCCTGACATCTTACAATCGGACAAACCTGAAAGTTGAAAACTAAATTCATAATGATCAAGAAAATCACCTTTCAATATTTCTGAATGTTCTTTTAACTGTATCCGGTCATCATCAAATCCGATAGTATAAGTCACCCCTTCGAACAAAGCTTTTTTAGTCCGATCAAACACTCCGGGAACACCGGGTTCCGTCACAGGAATAATCTTTGTAAACAGATGTTTTTGAGGAGATGGTATTTCATCCAACCATACTTTTAAACAATCCTGATTACGTTCAATACGTAAATGATGATAAACACCCCAACGAAAATCTTTAGGCAAAGTGAAATATTCCTCCTTTTCTTTACCATTAATAATGGTACGCAAATACCAATTGTGGTTCTTTGTATCGAAACCGATATAAGCATTATTATCCACATCTTTCCACCACGCAATGATACCAGCATCTCCATCTGTTTTGACTGCTGTTTCAAACATATAAGTTGTAGAAGGTTTCACTTGTTGCAGCACTCCAAAAGAAGGTGTTTCCCCTTTCATTGAAAAAGTGGGCAAAGAAGGTTCCGGATGATAGCCATCTGTACAAGGACCGGTTATTCCTTCAACAAATAATGTTTTATTAAAGAAATGAACACGGTTAATATACTGCCCCCTACACTCATTATTTTTATTAGCCATATATATAAGCCACCATTCAAATCCATTGGGCCCCCTTAAAATATTAGGTTGTCCCGGGGTCATCAAAATATCATCTGCTGTTTCACTCCTCATATCAAACAAAGAAACATCAAAAAATTGGGCACGCCCTTTATTTGTTTCTACAGCAAGCAAGTTCTCTCCTTTTTTCAGAAGCTCTCGTTGCTTTTCATCAAGGTTTACCATACAATAATCCCGTCCCTGTTTTTCGTAAATCAATGTTCCATTCAAATATATTTTTGTATCTCCGTCATGAGCAACCCTGAGTGCTAAATTTCCCACCTGTTTGCCAACAAAAAAAGATTTACGTAACCACAATGAAGGAGATGTCCACCAAGTACCTAAATGACGAGTGGTAGATCCTTTTATCTCTTTAGATGAGAATCCACATTCTCCTTTCTTCCAATCGGAAGCCTGATATACCGGAAGCATCCAACCGACTCCAGGATTATTTTCTGTATAATCAAACAATGGCTCATAAGTGATGCCATATCGTAAAAGATCCACATAATTCTCTTCCAGTAGAATTTGATTAGAATTTACTACCGGATAGCTATATTTATTCCCATTTTGAAAACTTAAAGGTGAGTCTGCCTCCGCAACCCCCAATTGATAATTCCCCCACTCAGTAGAGGTATGATTGGCATTATACATCAAATAGTATCGGTCTCTGTATTTCATCACCCAAGGTCCCTCTGCCACTCTGTTATCCATGGTCTCCCATGTATCCGGCAATGATGCAAACAAGCACACTGGTTCTCCGGCAAATTCCGCCGGATTCTTCATTTTACGTCCCCAAATAGTATTTCCATCAGTAAAACGCACCATATACATATATAATTGTCCGTCATCATCTTTAAAAACCTTAGGATCAATGCGATTATCCATCCAAGTTTTTTTATCAGGCTCTATATAGGGCCCCAACACATTTTTACTTTGAGCATGTACAATGTGAACAGCATGCTTATCCTTACCCCAATAATTGACAGACCAATATAAGTGAAAATCACCATTCAAACAAAACATATCATTGGCGTGAATCTGCTCATTACCGGCACCACTTCCTTTACTCCAGCCATTATCCATAGTCACGACATGAACAGGTTTACCCCAATGAACCAAGTCGTCGGAAACATAAAAATCCCCATTGGTAAATACTCCACCTATATAATACTTACCATTATATTTCATCACACCGGCATCCGCTACTCCGGGAAGCACCGGATTCTGTATGTTTTGCGCGAATAAAGTACCGCAACAAGCAAAAGCACAGAAGATCAGTATTTTTTTGCAGACAAGCATAAATGATACTAGTTAAATAAAGACTATGCCGGAAGTATTATAAAAAGAAAAAACACTCCGACACAGTCTTTCTTTTTTATTAATAATTAGGATTCTGAGTTAGTTGAGGAACATCATCAATCTTACTGATTTCAACTTCCGATGTAGGGATAGTCATACGTTTGTGTTTGCCAATCACAAAATTGTTGAAGTCCTTGTCACGAGCTTTCAGCTCGTCAATACCAGCCTGTGAATCAAGCAATCCCCAGCGCTTCAAATCCGCCCAACGCCAGCCTTCGAAACAAAGTTCCAAAGCACGTTCCATCTGAAGACGTTTGATAAAGACCTCCTTTGAACTTAAACAATCCTTCCACCGACTATCTTTCAGTTTGGATAACCCTGCACGTTCTCTTACCTTATCAACATAAACAGCCGCATCAGAAGCCGAAGTTCCAGTTTCAACCAAACACTCCGCATAACTCAATAAAACATCAGCATACCGCATAATACGATAATTATTACGTGCGAAATAGTCTTCACGTTCACGATAGTAAGAAGTATTGTATTTGCGAATATAACAATCCTCTGTGTCCTGTCCCCACTCATCAAACCATTGTGACGCATCTTCATTGGCATAGTATTTTTTTGACTGATCAGGAAAATCATCTCCAAAATGTTTATAAAGAATACTATTGTATAAACGCAAGTCATTTCTGCCATCAACCCTTCTCTCTTTCAAGAACTCATCTACTAGCCAACGACGCGCTTTACCATCGCCCCAACCCGTACCATGAGTGCCACCGGGTGCATAAAACTGAGTACGCTGGAAACCAAAGGCCATACTGGCATCATTGCCTGTGCCCCCCTTATTTTGATCATCAAACTGAATTTCAAATATTCCCTCCTGATTATTTTCATTCAAATCGGTAAAATTGTCTTCACGGTTATCAAGCAAACCATACAAAGAGCCTTCCCTATCAATCAGCCATTGCAACTGTTCTTTGGCCCTATCATATTTATGTTGTTGCATATAAGCCTTGCCCAACAAAGCTTTAGCAGCACCTTTTGTCGCTCTGCCTAAATCTGCCGCATCCCATGCCTCCGGCAAATTCTCCATTGCAAACGTAAGGTCTTTTTCTATCTGATCCCAAATTTCCTGTTCTGAAGCGTCCTTAGGTATGTAATCAGCATTTTGAGGTTCAAGAACTAATGTCCCTTTCTCCCACAAAAGATTTATCTGAAAATACCACAGAGCACGTAAAAAGGAAGCCTGTGCTAAAAGTTGGTTCTTTTGAACCTCATCCATTTCAATCGCAGGCACATTAGCCAAAACCTGATTACAACGAAAGATCCCTACATAAAAATGCTCCCAATGTACCTTATTACCCTCATAGAAATCATAATTATTATAAAGAAAACGCGTCCAGTCACCTAATTCTATCCAAGGAGACGAACTCCATCCTTCATCTGATGACAGATCGTAACGAAAAGACAACCAACGCATCCAAGTCCCTTCTTTATATAAGAAACTGTAACAAGCATTTACTCCAGCTTTTGCATCATCCGCCGATTTCCAAAAAGTAGTATTGGTTACTTCATTCGGATTTTCTATATCCAATAAACTTGAGCTGCATCCGGTAGCACACAAAGCCAAGACACCAGCAAATAAAAATCTATATATTTTCTTCATATCAGTATACTAATTTATAAGTTAAAAGGTCAAATCCAAGCCAAACATAACAGAACGAGTATTAGGATATGAAAAACTATCCGTTCCACTATTCCAAATATTAGTGTTTATAAAATCAGGATCAAGCCCGGAATAGCCTGTAAAAGTGAGCAGATTACTACCGGTAGCATATAAACGAAGTTTGTCAATACCCAAATTCTTCAACCATTCCTTTTTAAGATTGTATCCGATAGAAATATTTTTCAGTCTGAAATAAGAACCGTTTTCAAGGAAACGATCCGCATCCCATGAATTACGTTGGTCACCATAAATTATACGTGGCGTATCAGAATTCTGATTTACCTGATAAGGTTCTTCTCCCTTCTTGAAGCGAAGATAATTGGAATTGTCCGAGAACAAACGTCCTTGCCATTTGGATACATTATAAATTTTATTACCAAATTGCCCATTCCACATCATACTGAAATCAAAGTCTTTCCATTCAGCATTCAAGACCAATGACATTTGCATCTTTGCCCACGGACTTCCGCAAAATTGACGGTCATCCGCCGTAATCTGTCCATTATTATCCGTATCAATATATTTCACATCACCTAATTGCGGACGTTTCCCGGAAATCATAATAGGTTCGCCATCAGGAGTTACATAATTATCTATTTGTTCTTGTGTTTTAAAAATCCCATCGGTTTTATACAAAAAAAATTCTGCCAACGGACCATTCAACCTCGTTCTTGCCTGACCTGAATCAATAAAAGGTTTTTCATATCCTAAACTTAATACTTTATTACTCAAAGTTGTAATATTCAACAATGCACCATATTTGAAATCTGAAACTTGATCTTTCCACCCCAAGCTCAATTCAAATCCACGATTGCGCAAACTAGCCGCATTTGCTTTAGGTGCCCCTTCTTGATTACCGGTAGAGATGGCAATAGGCATTTCCGTCAAAACATCCTTAGTCTTTGAATGATAATACTCGGCACTGAAAGTCAAACGTGAATTGAGAAAACTAGCGTCAAAACCAATATTTACGGTTTCTTTGGTTTCCCAAACAAGATTGGTATTCACTAATTTTACTTGAGTGGCTCCAGGTACAATAGCTCCACCAAATACCGTCACAATGCTTTGATTAATAGTACCAACATAATCCCAATCACCGATAGAAGCATTACCCAAACGCCCCCAATTTCCCCTGATCTTCAAATCATCAATCCAAGGTACCTTAAAGAAACTTTCCTTAGAAATTCTCCAGGCAGCAGAAACAGAAGGAAAATTACCCCAGCGATTTTCCTTAGCTAAACGAGAAGTACCATCCCGACGGAAAGTAGCTGTCAGATAATATTTGTCATCATAAATATAATTAACACGTCCCAAATAAGAGATCATGGCATTCTCACTAATACTATTAGTATTCTGTTGGTTACTTTGTCCAGCATTTAACACTGTCAGATAATCACCATTACCTAACATAGGAAAATTAAGACGGGAAGCCCATAACCCCTCCCACTCATGATGTTGGTAAGTAGTACCTAATACTGCATCGACATGATGTTTTCCAAAATCCTTGTTAAAATTCAACGTGTGCTCAATCAGCATATTATAAGTATTATCACGTGCTTTCTGGCTCTCCGGATCACGATGTTCCTGATTTTGTTGCCAATTACCTTCACCACGAAACCATGAATTTTCATAGAAATACAAGTCAACGCCCCCATTGAACTTATAAGAAAGAAACTCGAAAGGTTTGAACTCCAACCACAATGAACCATTCAGACGATTTTGTCTCATATGGCGTTTTTCCAAATTTTCACGTGCAATGGGATTTACACCGAAAGTATTATATTTAGCCGCATCTCCATATCCATAACCACCTGGATTATTCTCATCATAAACCGGAATAGTAGGCATCATACGTAAAAAGTCATTATAAGTATTTGTCTGGTTCGGATCTGTATTAGTTAATGAGTAGGCCAAGTTCTCACCGAATGAAAACCAACCTTTTTTCCCCTGTGTGTTAACACGGAAACTATAACGATCAAACGTATTTCCATAAGATACACCATCATTATTATAGTAACCAGCTGAAACAAAATAACTACCCGAATCTCCACCACCGGATAAAGATACATTATAATCCTGTACCAAAGCTGTCTTCAATACCTCATCCTGCCAATTGGTATCATATTCGGAATGCTTCTGAGTTGTTGTTATGGAGGCTATACCATCTTTTATCGCTTCTTTATAAGCTATATCATTATATTTAATGTACTCTGCCGCATTCATCAAATCAAACTTCGGACTCCACTCCAATGTTTCTTTCACACTCACATTCACCTTCATAGGACCACTCACCCCTTTCTTAGTAGTAACAATAATCACCCCATTAGCAGCACGAGAACCATATATAGCGGCAGCGGAAGCATCTTTCAAGATCTGAATAGATTCAACGTCAGCCGGATTAAAGTCAACTCCCGGATCAGTTATCATCCCATCGACCACCCACAACGGAGCATTATTACTTAATGAACCCACACCACGAATTTGAATAGAAGCATCCTCACCTGCTCTACCACTACTACGAACGTTTACACCTGTAGCAAGCCCCTGCATCTGACTGACAAGTGTTCCAGCTGAGCTTTTTTTCATCTCTTTGGTATCAACTACTGCTACTGCACCCGTCAGATCAGATTTCTTCACAGTCTGATAACCAATTATAACCACCTCTTCCAAAGCCTTGGAATCATCCTTCATTATCACGTGCAAAGGTTTTCCCTTGTAAACAATCTCTTGGAGGGTCATCCCTATATATGAGAAAACCAATGTTTGTCCATTTTCTCCAGTAAGAGTAAACTTACCATCCAAATCAGTAGTAGTACCGGTAGAAGTACCCTTAATAACCACATTCACACCAATTAAAGGCAAGTTGTCTGTGTCTACTACGGTTCCGGTCATTGTTACGTTCTGCGCATAAGCAGTCATCGTAAAAATAGTCAGAAAGAAGACTAATAATTTTTTAATCATTTTTTATAGAATTAGATTTGTAAAATTGTGCGGAGATTTCAGTTCCGCTTTTTAATTAATCACAAGTATGTTCATAAATATACATACAACAGATAGAATTTAAAGGTCACATTCTTGTTATGTCATAGGCATTTCTTTTTTCACAGTATTACATGAATCATATTCTCAACTTTTTGTGATGCAAATGTATTCCAAACTCCCCGAATGTGCTAGAACTATTCAACCAATTAATAGAATAATACATTCAAAAATCGCCCTCAGAATAGTTCCTGAGGGCGATTAGTTCTATTATTCTATTTCATGCGCCGAAAAAAATCATTTCACAAAATCTTTTGGTAAAATACCAAATTGCTTCTGAAAACATTTAGTAAAATAAGAAGGAGTATTGAAGCCAACCATATAACATACTTCATTTACCTTACATTCTCCTTCCCTTAATAATTGAGCAGCTTTTTTCAATCTCTCTAAACGGATATAGTCATTAGGGGTCATGTCCAACACTCCTTTTATTTTGCGGTTCAAACTGGAACGGCTCATATTGAGCAAACTCGCCATATCGTCCAGACAGAAGTCCGGATTTTGCATATTGGCAACAATCACTTCATTCAAGGTTTTCAAAAAAGTTTCATCCGCTTTCGTCATAGCCATAGAATTGGTCTGTATAAACGGTGAATGTGCAAAAGCCGCATGCAGCTTTTCATGATTACTTAATAAATTGGCAACAGACACTTTCAAATACTCCACAGAAAACGGCTTTTCAATATAAGCATCCGCTCCAGATTTCAAACCATCTATTTTTGATTGTAAAGTGGTCTTAGCCGTCAACAGTACAATAGGAATATGACTGTAATCCAAGTCTGATTTTATACGGTCACATAATTCCAACCCATCCATTTCGGGCATCATTATATCCGATACTATTAAGTTCACTGTATGCCCCTCCAACACCTTTAAGGCCTCCACTCCGTTAGTTGCAGTCAATATTTGATAAACAGGTGACAATTGTCTGACAACAAAAGCCAACATTTCAACATTATCCTCCACAATCAATACAGTGTAACGCGGCTTCTGTTGCAATTGTCCCGGATCCTCTTCTTTCGGATCCTCTTTCAACTTAATCTCACTCTTCGAAATGGCAATAGTATGTTCATGCTTTACTGGCAATGAAAGAATAAAACAATTCTGCTTTTGTGAATCATCCATAATTAAGTTCCCTTCATGCAACTCAGCTAAAGATCTTGCCAATGCCAAACCAATTCCCGTACCCGAAACCTTACGGGAAAATCCGTCCTTATACTGTATGAAAGGCTTAAAAATCTCTTCACGCATTTCCATAGGAATTACATTGCCATCGTTACAGACAGACAAGAACCAACAAGTATCCTCCATCCACAACCGGACATGAATATAAGTTTCAGAATATTTAATGGCATTAGTAAACAGATTACTAATTATCTTAGTCAACGCCTCACGATCTATCGACGCATAGATAGATTCCGAACATTCAATAACAAATTCCAATTTCTTTTGCCGTGCCAATGGAGTAAACCGCATATAAATCTGCTGTAATATATCCGAAATATTACACTCTACAAAATTCAGTTGAAACCCACGTGTTTCAGTCTTTCTGAAATCAAGTAACTGATTAACCAAATCCAGTAAACGGGTAGTATTCAGATTCATTATTTCCAAATCATCACGGATATCTGCAGATACATTCGGAGAAACAAGCACATTTTCAAGCGGACTTTTGATTAATGTCAAAGGAGTACGAATCTCATGCGCCACATTCGTAAAGAAATCTATTTTTGCAGTATAGAGTTCGCGTTCCTTTTCCCGTTCGAATTTCTCCATGGCCTGTTGGTGTTTCTGCTCATTCCTTTTCCGGAAATAATAAATGATACCTACCACAGACAGAATTCCTAATAGCAAATAAATAAAATAGGCCCACCCTGATAAATAAAACGGAGGTAAAATATGAATCTTCAATATACGCTCTTTTTCATTCCATTTTCCGTCACTATTCGATCCTCTTAAATGGAAAATATAAGTTCCATATGGTAAATTGGAATAATTGATTACCGAATTCCGCCCTACATTATACCACTCTTTATCAAATCCTTCCATTTTATAAACCAATTGATTCATTTCCGGTGCCTGATAACCTAATGCCGCCGCATGCAATGAAAAAGAATTTTGATCAGATTCTAACTCGACCTCATCAGAAAAGACGATGCTTTCTTTCAATGGAGAATCCTTACTGCCGATCTGCATTCGTTTATTGAATAAGAAGAAATCTGTAATGACAACTGGTGGAACAAAAGTATTTTCTACAAAAGTAGATGGATCAAAAGTGATAAAACCATTTATACTACCTAAATAGATACGTCCCATCTTATCTTTATACCCAGACTGATAATTAAACTGGTTACTTAGCAATCCGTTTGCTGTAGTATAAACTCGTTTATCATCTGTTTCCGGATTGAAACAAACCAAACCATTATTAGTTGTCAACCATAAATTCCCCCGATTATCCTCTACCATCCGATAAATGATATTACTAGGAAAACCTTTCGACATATCAAAACGAGTAAAGCTTTCATTTTCCGGATTAAAACGGCAAAAACCCGCCCCTTGTGTCATAAACCATAACCGCTTACGACTATCTTCACAAATACTGATTACTTTATCATAAGGTAATGAAGTGGAATCGTTCTTGTGAAAAATAAAATTCTTCCATTCTTTCTTATTCACATCATAACGAAAAACACCGTTAGAATAAGTTGCCAGCCACAAATTCCCACTAAAATCCTCCAATATTTTATAAACAAACATATTAGCTAGTTCCGGCATCCTAGTAAAGTCATCTGTATCACGATTATATCGCAGCAATCCAGATGTAGTGCCAATCCATAAGTCACCAGATGTAGTTTTACAAATAGAGAATACATTATTGGCATCCAAAGAATTTGGGCTTATATCTTTTTGATAGTGTCTTACTTGCTTCGTAAGCAAATCAATACGGCTTAAACCTCCGGAAAAAGTGCCTACCCACAAATCATCACCGTCCAAACATAAACCATGAACATTTTGATAAATAGCAGGATGTGAGAATTTTTCAATCTTTCCACTTTCCGGATAAAAATGAAATAATCCCTTATCTTCAGTACCAATCCAAACAGTACCATCATTACTTTCACAGAACTCACGTACCCTACGCCCAAAATTTTTAATATCATCACGAGGGTAGAATTTTTCAAAATAAGTCCATTGACGCGGATAGTAATTGACCCCGCCAAAATAAGATCCGATCCACATTCCTCCCTCATTATCACGGCATATAGAATAAATAGCATTATCGGCTAAAGCATAAGAATCATTCCCGTTTGAAACAGTGAGATGAGCTATTTCACCTTTTTCCAAATCATAAATATATAGCCCCGACTCCGTACCTACCCATAATTCCTTATCCGATTTAAAGCCTAAATCACGCACATAATAATTCAACAAACGCCTTACCCGCCCTGTTGTCAGATTAATTTCAGTCAAACCATTAGAAGAACCGATATACCAACAATTATGGGGACCCATAATCCAAGTATTAATGATATCATCTTTAAAAGGCTCTTTTCCTTCAGAATCCTGAAAGGGAAACAATGTCTTAAAATTATCTTTTGTATAATATAGGTTGTCGTCATATAAACTGACCCAACATAGTTTTTCCTCAAACCAAAAACGCGTAACATTGGCCAATTGGTTCTTACGCTTATCTCTATGCAGACAATTAATTAACCGATCTTGCACACGATCAAAATGAAACAATCCTTGATAATCCACGGAAATCCATATATCACTATCTTCATCACTTTCAATACGAGTCACAGCACGACTAATCATATCACCTGTGTCACTAACTCTATCAAATACTGTAAAGTCTTCTAATAAAGGATTATACACATAAACGCCTGCATCTGTTCCAACCCAAATATTTCCTTCTTTATCCTCATGAAGTGCAGTGATAAAATTATTTCCTAAAGCAGAATTCTCTTTTTTGAAAATACGAAAACTCAGGCCATCAAAACGATTCAAACCATCTTTTGTTCCAAACCACATGAAACCTTGTTTATCTTGCAAAATAGCGTTCACCGTGTTTTGCGAGAGTCCGTCTTGAATATCCAATGTTTTGAAATAATATCGGATATTACTTTGAGAGTAAAGAGTAAATGCATATAAAAAAAGAAGTCCTATTATGAATATTCTTTTCATAGTATATCAATTTAGTTTAGAGAGTACAAAATTAAAGATTAAATTCTCCATATCAATAATTATCCGGAAAAAGTCCCAAAAGAACCAGTGTTTACTCTCACCGCTTCTTTCAGGACTCTTCCTCTCTGAATCTTATTTATCCCAAATGTTATATTCCACAATTCCTTCTACCTTAACATACATTATTTATGTACCGAAAACTTGTAAATACAATGACTTTGATATTTTTCTCCTGGTCTCACTACTGCCGTAGGCCAGTCTGCCTTATTAGGTGTATCGGGATATTTTTGCGTTTCCAAGCACACAGAGGCCCGAAAATTATATATTGTATTTTTTTTACCCGTCAATGTCCCATCTAGAAAATTACCACAATAAACCTGAATACCCGGCTCGTCAGTATAAACATTGAGTACAATCCCCGTAACAGGTGACTCCAATGTGGCACAAACTTGATGAATATCCCCCTTAGTATTCAATACCCAATTATGATCAATGCCATTCCCATATCTTAATTGTTCAAAATCTTGATTAATACGAGTTCCAATGACAGCAGGAAGTCTGAAATCCATAGGAGTACCCTCAACCGGAACAATTTCTCCAGTCGTCATAAAAGTACTGTCAACAGGAGTATAATAATCCGCGTTCAAAGTCAATAAATAATCAGAATTATCTTTTGACGGATCTCCATCTAAATTAAAATAAGAATGATTAGTCATGTTTACAACAGTCGGTTTATCCGTTTCTGCTTCATACTGAATATCAATAGCATTATCGTCCGTCAATTTCATTATAATAGTACAATTCAAATTTCCAGGAAAACCCTCTTCACCATTTTTAGACAAGTAAGTCAGTTTCACCTCTCTGTCACTCACTTGAATACCTCTATAAATACGATATTGAAATCCTTGAGGACCTCCATGCAAACAATGTCCGTAATTGTTTCGAGGCAATTGGTATACTATCCCATCCAATGAAAAACGTCCCTGATTTATACGGTTGGCATAACGCCCTATACTTGCTCCAAAATCCGACGGATATTTGATATAGTCCTGTATGGAATCAAAACCCAATACTACATCCCTCATTATTCCATCTTTATCAGGAACCATAACAGAAACAATACGACCGCCATAGTTGGTGATACAAACTTCCATCTTATTTTTATTCTTCAATACAAACAGATCAGTTTTCTCACCATTTATCTCCGTTTGAAAACGACTGTTACTTAAACCGGATTCAGTCAAGACCTCATCATTTTTATAAGAAGCACATGCAGTCATAAGGACTGCACATACCCAAAAGAACAGCTTATTCATATTCCTTACTTTAATGATTTACAGATACGTGCGTTGGCTTCTCTCACTCGTTTTTCATCTACTTTAATCACCTTACGATCATAAGTCATCAGTCCGTTCACTTCCACCTCCACATCCGTAGTCTGAGTATAAACAGCCGCCGAGAATCCCCTGATTATCAGGTCATAAAGCATATCTGTATATTTTATATACTCATCAGTTACTTCTTTGGAAGAATTAAACTGTATATATCCCCAGTTACGATCCGGTTCCCAAATATGATTTTTCACTACCCAACCGATACCACCATACTCTCCCAAAACATTAGCTCGCTGGGCATCATACAGATACATTTCGGGAGCAGGATAATTATGCAAGTCAAGCATATCGCCACAAGTATAATGGTTACCTCCACTTGCAGGATTTACCAGACGGGTCGGATCATATTCTTTAGTCCATTCTGCAATTTCCGGAGTCTTGAATTGCCCCCATGCCTCATTGAACGGAACCCATGTTCCGATACATGGATAAGAATACAAGCAATCCATAATTTCTTTCCATTCTTTACGGTAACAAGCCTCAGAAACCGCCGAACGCTTTTTTTCCGTACCTTCAAAATATTTGCGGTTCTGCCACTCCGGATTACGATCACCGCTAGGCATATCCTGCCACACAATAATTCCCAATTGATCACAATGAGTATACCAACGGGCCGGTTCCACTTTAATATGTTTACGTATCATATTGAATCCTAAGTATTTAGTCTTTTGTATATCATATACTAAAGCCTCATCAGTAGGAGCGGTATACAATCCATCAGGCCACCATCCCTGATCCAATGGTCCGAACTGGAACAAAGGTTGGTTATTCAGTTCTAAACGTACAATTCCATTAGCATCACGTTTCGTAGAGTATTTGCGCATAGCTGCATAACTGTTCACCTGATCCAATATTTTATTATCGCTTTTCAACATAACCTTTAAAGTATACAAAAAGGGAAAATCAGGACTCCATAATTTAGCATCTTCCGGCATAGGTATGACCACAGCCTCATCATTAATACTTTTCCCAGTGGCAACCAACTGATTGCCGTCATATACGTTTACTTCAATCAGATCGGAAGGTGCCCTCATATTCAAATGGGCTTTTACAGTCAGTAAGTGTTGGTCAATATCCGGTGTGATTCGAAGTTCTTCAATATGTCTGGCAGTAACCGGTTCCAGCCAAACAGTCTGCCAAATGCCAGTCACAGGAGTATACCAAATACCCTCCGGATTATTCACCTGTTTACCTCTAGGCTGATACCCTTCATCCGTAGGGTCCCAAACTTTTACTACTAATTTATTATTTCCCTTACCAGACAACGCTGCAGTGATATCAAAAGAAAACGGAGTAAAACCACCAGTATGACTACCAACCTTCACATCATTTACCCAAATATCTGCTTTCCAGTCCACAGCACCGAAATGAAGTAATACATTTTTATTTTTCCAAGCAACAGGCACTTCAAATGAACGGGAATACCATAATTCCTTTTTTGCACCGACTCTTTGTCCCACACCTGATAAAGAAGATTCCACTGCAAAAGGTACCAAAATCTGCCCGTCAAAATGCGCCGGAACATTTCCTCCCAAATCGGTGATAGCATACTCCCACAAACCATTCAAGTTCTTCCATTCATTACGTTCCATTATAGGACGTGGATATTCAGGCAATACGGCAGAGGTATTTATTTTATTTGCCCACTGTGTTTTGATCTTGTCACCAGCCGGTTTCCACTGCGCACATACTTCCGTAGTCAAAAAGGCTAACAACAGAGATAAGATAAGAAAATTCTTCATAATAGTGTAATTTAATGTTTTTCTCAGTATGGCAAAGATAGAAGCAATATGCTTTAAAGGATAGAACAATTCTTCCAATAATTAAAATAATCCGCTCAAATCCTCCATTTCAACGGCAGAGTGATCTAATTATTCTATCTTCTATGTATAATCTTACAAGCCATTTCCATACAGAATAGACTAAAAAACAAATGATACCTACTCATCGCGAGCAAGTATCATTCAAATTAAAATCTAAATTCTCTACGAGAATAAGGTGACCTCGCCTTAAATCTGAACACAAGCATCCAACGAGACCACCAAAAAGTATTGTACGCTTACAATACCTATGCGTTTTATTTATAATATTTATTATAGATCAATATCTCATCCTCTGATTATATTGCAAAGGTAAACTTTTAACTTATCCGACAGACAATATGTTCTTCAAAAGGAAAACATTAAAGAAATACAGGTCACACATTAGATTTATTTAAAAAATAAATACAATACAGAACATCACTACCTATAATAAAACCATATCATTCCTTCAAAAAAAAACCATATTCCATAAAAGAAAAAACAGTAGACCGGACATTCCCAGCCTACTGCTTTATGAGTTAAAAAACACATTTCTTTATTTTGCTCCGTTTACAAACTTTTCGACGGTATTATAAAGATCATCTCCACGCAACTCCTTCGCTACAATTTTACCTTCCGGATCTACTAAAATTATATGTGGGAAACCGACAATACAGTATGATTCCAACACATCCTTCACGTCGTCTTTCTGCAACAGAACCTGATTCCAATAGCTCTTGTCTTCTTCAATAGCCTTTTTCCAATCTTCCTCACGACGGTCTGTAGACACACCATAAATAGTAAATCCTTTATCTTTGAAAGCATTGTACGTCTTCAACAGATAAGGAGTTTCCTTACGACACCAACTACAACCGGCAAACCAGAAATCGACTAGAACATATTTACCCTTGAAATCGTTCAAACTGACAGAATTCCCTTTCAAATCAATTCCTGTTATAGCAGGAGCAACGCTACCGGTAGCACACCTAGCAAATTTATCCAAACCTTCTTGCATTTTTACATATATACCACTTCGCCTGGACGCCTCATCAAAACTGCCTATGAAGTTACGTGCCTCATCAATCTCCTCAACTGTATTAAAAGTATGATTTTGGAAGCGATAAGTATAATAAAGATACAAACCGAAGTATGAGCCTTTATTTTTAGCAATTTCCCCATTTATCAGTTTACGGGTCTGTTCCGAGGCACTCTCATAATAAGGACTGGAAACCTCCCGGATACGCTCCATTTCCTCACGATCCCCTTTTTCACGAGCTTCATAGAACATATGATCCAAAGAATCGAGAACCATACGATTACCTGCTACATATTTCGCTTCTTGCAAGGCTTCGTATTGCTCCTGCAATGCAGACCCTGTAGCATGTAAACTCAGTTGATCATACTTATCCTTACCCAAGGTAAGCTGCATGGATTTGGGTTCCAAAAACAAATTAGCGTATTGCTGTAAATACTCTCCACGCTCCATATTCTGCAAAGAGAAACAATAAAGACCGGCTTGTATAGAATCAGTGGGATAAGCAAACCTACCATCGGTAACAGCAATAGATTTAATCAGTTTCACACTACCATAATGCTCATTGTCTACTTGATATAAATAGATAGAATCAGCCTGGATTCCATCAAGACTACCCTCTAAAGACACAGACTTAGACTCATTGCAAGCATTTAACATGCATAAAGAAACGCCTAATAATAGATATTTTTTATAAATCATAAATTTACTATTTATTAAGAACAGAATCAATCAAAGTACCAATCTCTTCACTTGACGGACGTGGAGCGTATGCATTCACAATATTGAAATCCTTGTCAATCAAAATAAAACGAGGAATATACATGATAGCCCAACTTTCTTTTAAAGCAACATCATTGGAATGATATTGAGTCAATTCTTTCTTATGTCCATCCAAATACCTTAACCAAGGTTTCGTTGTAGTATCTGTAGAAACCGGAAGAAAAACGATATCCTTACCCACATATTTCTTACCTAAAGCCTCAAATGCCGGAGATTCCTGAATGCAAGGCCCACACCAGGTCGCCCATAAATCAATATAAATCACCTTACCCTTAAAATCTGCAAGATGCTTCACATTACCCTCCACATCCAACATTTCAAAATCAATGGCAGGTTGTCCGGGAAGCAACTTGGAAGCTTGAACAATCTTTCCTTCAATTTCTGTTGCAAAATCAGCATTCTTCACTGTTTGCAAAAATGCCTTCGCCTCGTTCACAGTCTGTTCTGAAGCTTCATTTCTCAGATTATCGACTATTTTAGCACAAGCATATAATTCCGTAGTACGCGCAGGAATGGAAATATCCTTAAACCAAAGAGAAGCCAATGTAGAATCTTCCTGATAAGACAAAACATCGCGCACCACAGCTACATTCAGCATATCTTCATTCACAATCTCCTTATATAGCGGAGTTACATCCTGAGTTAATGAAACATTAAACTCATTCCATTTAGCCCGCATCTCTTCTTCATTCTTCACTTCGGCAAACATCCTTGAATAACTTGCATAACAGATATAACTATTGATAATATCCGCTTTGATCCGTGCTGTTTCCAGCTTTTTAAATGCATCAGACACATTACTCAACGTATCCAATGTATGCATACGTATAGCGGCCAAGCTGTCAACCAACGCTTTAGTGGACACAAAATCTCCACGCAAGTTACCACCGGCTTCCAGATAAGAACCACCTTTCGGAAAAAGACGGAACTTCATGTAATTATTGGCTTCGGCTCCGATTCCCGAGAATTCCGCTTCTGTATTTGTCTGAGTTACTTTGATAGTCATGTCATCTCCTGGAGTAAGATACAATGTGTTGCGGCTGATAGTATAATATGTCGGCTCTTTAAGTACAAAAGTAGTATCAAAATAACCGGCAGCATCCGTTTTCAACAAAATATCTCGGCTGTCACCTAGCATAGATGCTGCTCCGTCAAATCTCATACGCACATTCTGGCTACCCATATCAAGCAACTGGCCTTTCAAATGAACCGTATTAATAAAATTTGATTTTTTTTCTGTACACGAAACTGCACATAAAATAATGAATACTATAAAAAAAATATTTTTTCTCATATCGCCAATTATTATAATGTAATTAATAACATATCATTTTGTCAAAAACATACTACATATACCCCAAACGTAGCATCTCAAAAAATCATTGAAGATTTGCACTATTTAAGGTTGTTCATTCATATCTATTTTGTTGAATAGCACCATTGCTTGACCCTATTTCAACATCATTTATTGGCATCGCCCACAACAAACTATTGGAAGGAATCGTATAAGTTTTAGGCTTATCTATAAAAACCTCAGACATTGATATTTCAAAAAAATTCTTTACTACTGTCACATCATCTTCCAATATTTCATTTACACCATAACGTTTGATATCAGGTATACGCATAGAAAATGGCATTTCACGACGTCTTTCAGCCAATACAATAGATAAAGCTTCACTTTGGTTACCTGCGCTAAGAGAAATGTAGGTACCGGCCTCATAACGCTTTTCACGAAGCACGTCCAAAGTCTTTAAACCCTCTTGCCACATTCCTTGGCGAATTTGTGCCTCTGCTTTATTTAATAACATTTCAGCAGTAGTCAAGCCAGATATTATATAACGTCCATCATAGAATTGATTATAACGATATGCTTCATACGGAACTCCCATACGACGGTTTCCATGTTCCACAAAAAACAACTTAAAACGGCGGTCATTCTGCTGATCATATAGACTCACTAAATCATCAGATGGAATAATCCATTGACTACGCGCATAAGTAAAACGTGGGAAAAGAAATTCCTTCCAATATAAATACTTAATCGTTGTCCATTTATGAGTTTCACAATTATATACATCCTGTGCCGGAAGACCCTCCATTTCTGGATAAGATTCAACAGGAGCATAACCCAATTCATTAAAATCCAATAGTTCAGGAGCTCCTTCCAAAGCCTTTTCCGCAGTAGCTTGTGCCTCCTTATAATTCCCCATTGTCAAGTATACACGTGAAAGTAATGCATTTACTGTTGCCTGACAAATACGCCATGGAAAATTAGGATTTACACTCTTATCTGGGGTCACGGCTGCAATTTCCAAATCATCTAATATCAATTGATAAATTTCGTCCAATGACACCCTGGCTATTGACTCCTCAAAATCCGTATTCAAACGTTTGGGAAGTCCCAAAGCATTTTTATTGGCTTCACAATAAGGCAAGCAATAATATTGAGCTAATACGAAATACGAATAAGCACGTAAAAAATGGGCATTACATTTTAATTTTATTTTCTCGCTTTCATCTCCAGTAACTTTATCCACATTGTTAATTATGGTATTAGCTTTAAAAATATTTGAATACTCTCCATTCCATAAACCATCCGAAGCCTGTGAAGCAATCCCTGCTGTATGCAATATATTATAAAAAACCGTACTTGATATAGCAAATGCACTAGGATCAGCTTTATATAATTCGGCTGTCAAGTCGGCATCATCATTGGAATAACAAGCAAAGGGATTGGTTTCATTAATAAATGCTGTTGCATTATCATAAATTGCAACCAGTTGTTCCACGTTATTAATAGGAGCACTAGTAGAAGGCGAAGGCACTTTAGACAGATAACTATCACACGAAGACAATACAGTCAACAAAAAAACATATATTATTTGTTTCATAATCTTTAAATTAAAAATTAATATTAGCGCCAAAGGCAATTGTTGCAGATGGTTTATTACTTCCAGGTAGCCATTCAGGATCATACCCATAATCATTAGCACAATAAATCAATCCTAAATTACGTGCTTGAACAAAAAGTTTCGCCCCCCTAAGATGTAATTTTCCAGCAAGTTTTTTAGACAAATTATATTCTAAATTGATTTCTTTCAAACGAATAAAAGAAGCATCTTGAACAAAATATTCTAAATTCGGAGTATAACGATCCCATAAATAAAAATTAGATTCATCTTTAAGAGGCCAAGTAGGATATAGAGTACCATCACTATCAGCAAAATCCTTAATAGAACTACTGACAAAAGTTTTTCCGCTACCTACAGAAGGAATACTTCCGGCAGTAGGCGCTCGAAAGATACCACCAAAATTACCTGTTAAATAAACATATAAACTGAAATTATTCCAAGTAAACTGATTAGACCATCCAAATGTGTGGGGAGGAATAGTAGTACCACTATAATGCAAGATATCAAGTCCCAAAGAACGATTATGTACAGAAACATCATTCATGGATATTTTATCTCCATTAGCCCCAATAACATAAGGTATTCCATTTTCCGTTCCCAAAAAATCATATGAATACAAACTACCGACTGGTCTTCCTTCGACATGAGTATCTGCTTCTACTAATTCATAACAATAAAGAGCCGGATAATAAAGCTTTAAAATCTTATTGTAGTTATAAGCATAAGTCACAGTGGAACGAATCCCCAAATCTACCGATGGTATATGGAAGTTTCCTGTCAACTCTAATTCAACACCTCGATTTAATATTTCAGCATTATTAAATTTCTGAGTACTAGTACCATATACAGACGGAATAGTAACCTGTCCGATAACATCCTTACTTTTCCGATTATAAAAATCCAACTTACCGGATAATTTACTTCTAAACAAGTCAAAATCAACACCTATATTTGTAGTATAAGTTTTCTCCCAACGCAAAGATGGATTACCAAAGCTAGAGATATTTCCAGTAATAGTACCTGTAGTAGAATTAACCGAACTTCCAACAGAAACCAATGTCAACGGCGAGGTACTTTTTTCCGCATTACCATTTATTCCATAAGTAGCACGTAAATTTAAATAGTTAATCCAATCTATATCTTTTATAAACTCTTCTTTACCTATATTCCATTTTGCGCCAACAGACCACATAGGCGACCAACGCAAAGACGGGTCATCCGAAACAAAATTAGATCCATCACCACGAGCACTGAAAGAAGCTCCATATTTTCCGTCATATACATACCCTATATTAGTATAATAGGATACATATCTGTCACAACGAAGACTATAACTTGTATTTCCACCCTCAATTGTTGCACTATTTCCAAAAAAATTCTTGAATGAGTCTACATTACTACCATACCCATAAGGAGGAACAGATGATGTATTTTTCTCTTTATTATATCCATACACATACGGATTAACAGTACCTTCGGTATCATATTGGCTTATTTCAATACCAGCTAATGCAGAAATTTCATGTTTTTCTGCAAATGAATTGTTATAATTCAATTGGTTTCTAAATACATAATTTGAATATTCCGTCTTACCTGATCGCAAGACCCCACCTTTAGGAATACGAGAAACCCCTACTTCCTGTGTTTCATTATTATATTCCGTATATGAGTTTACTAAATTACGCGCATAAAAAGTATCTTCGCTATCATAATTTTTATATTCTGAAGATGTCGATTCATACTGCACACGCATATCATAATTCAGTCCCTTAATAATTTGAGCATTTAACCCCAGCTGAACACGATACATTGTATTTGTAGTCTTATATTCACGCCCACGCACTTCACGAAGCATATTGTATGACCAATCACTATAAGGTAATTTTTCTAAAGGCAATTTTTCTAATTCCGCACGATTATATACATTCAAATTAGTTGCATAACTACCATCTTCATTCAATAACATTTCATAAGGTGACAAATTACTGAATTCACCAATAGTCACGCCAGACGTTTCTTGATCCTTACGTTGCAAGGTTGTTATCAAATTAGCAGTCAACCATTTTGTAACCTTATATGAATTATTATAGTTAATCATGAACTTCTCATATCCACGTTTAATAGTACTTTCATCATTTTTCTCATACATTAAAGACATATAATTTGACATACGTTCAGTTCCTCCAGATATACTGACATTATATTGTTGCAATAACTGTGTTTGCATTAAATAATCTTTCAATTGTTGACGATTACTAGTATTACGTAAACGCTCTAATCCCTGCTCCATTTCTTCTTTAGAAAGCCCTTGATATTTATTAGCATAATATAACTCTTGTGCCAAAGTTAGAGAATTCTGTATTTTTGAAAAAATTGGAGCATATTCCCAAGCTGCCATCTTCCAGTTATTCTCAAACGCTCTCATTTCATAATCAACCATTGTACGGCTATCTGCCTGATTCATAATATATTCAAGATCAGGATTAGTACCTATACGAACAAATGCCTGTACATCAACTTGAACTTTATCCTTTTTACCTTTTTTGGTCGTAACAACAATAACCCCATTAGCGGAACGAGCTCCCCAAATTGATGCAGCAGCCGCATCTTTCAAAACTGTAACACTTTCCACATCATTCGGATTTATACTACTAAAATCCCCCTGAATAGGAAAACCATCCACTACAAGCAATGGCTTTTTATCAGCATATAATGAACTTGAACCACGAATTAAAAAATCAATGCTTCCATCCTCTTTTTCCGTCGCCTGCATTCCAGCAACCAAACCTTGTAATGCCGTAGAAAGATCTGCTGTCGGACGTGATGATAACACACTGGAATCTACTTTATCAAATGAACCTGTTGCGCGTTCTTTTGATAAGGTCTGATATCCAGTAATCACAACATCTGCTAAAGCAGTTGCATTACTCTCAAGCTGAACATTAACCATCTTTTTATTTACCTGTGCTTTTATAACTTTATCAGTCATCCCCACAAAAGTAAATGAAACTAAATCCCCAGACTGGACTTCCAATGTATATTGCCCATTTATATCGGTAACAGTACCTTTACTAGTTCCACCAATCATAACTGTAGCCCCAATTATACTTTCTCCATCCTCATCCGTAACGACACCCTTCATTAAAAAAGACTGACGATTTACATTCCTGTCAGCCTTTCCCGGCAAAATCAGGATCAAGTTTCTTTTCACTTCATAACGTAACGATGTTTGTTTACAAAAATCTTCTAGAACTATTTTAAGAGGAGCCTGAGTATAAGACAAACTCACTCTTTTATCCTGATCTATGTTTTCTTCATCATAAACGAAATGGACCTTTGTTTCTTTTTGTAACCGTTCCAACGCTGTTCTGATCAACACTTTATCTACATTGATAGTTACCTTCGTCTCAGTTTGAGCAAACAGATTTCCCACTGAACAAAAGAATATGACCAATGCAACAAAGCATTTAACCATGAGATTTCCGCCGTAAAAATTTTTGCTCGAAAGTTTTGCACTCATAATGTTTGTTGATTAATTTAATAAATATATTATTTGTTATAACTCACTTTTCTCTACTATCTTCAATGTAAATCGTTTCTTCTTCGCGAGTAAAATGTACATTAGACACTCTCTCAATCACTTCAATAGCAAAATTCAACTCTTCATCCCTGAAAATGATACCTGCAAATCTTTTATCTTTCAAAGATTCATTTTTAAAATAGATATCTACATTATACCACCGTGACAGTTGGGCAACAATTTCAGACAAAGACGTATTACGAAACTCATAATTTCCTTTCGCCCAGGAAGTAAATAGATAAGCAGGCACATCACGTGTCACTATATCATCATTATTCGGTTCAATAACCGCTTGTTGGTCAGGATTTAACACAACCGAAACTTTAGTTGTACTTACTTTGATACGCCCTTCTGCAAGAGTCGTATATACCTTATAATCAGGATAAGCAGATATATTAAAACTTGTACCAAGTACCTCCACCGAATGTCTGTTTGTATGAACTATAAAGGGGTGCTTAGCATCTTTCGCCACTTCAAAAAAAGCTTCCCCTTCTAGGAAAACTTCTCTTTTTTCTCCAATGAAAGAAGTTGGATAACGCAAAAGACTTTCAGCATTCATCCATATCCTTGTTCCATCCGATAAAATCAACTGATATTCCCCTCCTCTTGGAATAGCCAATGTATTAATCTGAGGAGTTGAAGAAACCTCTTCCACTTTTCTATAAGTCAATAATTGATTGGCATTATTATTGATTACAGTAGAATTTGCATTAGAAATCGTACCCTTTTTAACAGACAGATCCACTTTTTCTCCATTCTCTAAAGTAAGGATAGCCTTGCGGCTGCCTGTTTCCGGAAATGAAACCACAGCAGCCACTACGGCCTCCTTGTTTTGTGTGTTATTGTGAAGAGAGAATATGTGACTGACTCCTAAAATAAGAAAAAGAAAAGCTGCCGAGGCTGCTACACAATATAAACTGAGACGGTGATTCTTTCTTTTTTGAAGCTTATATTGCAGGTTTTCCCATGAACGTTCATGATCATATTGACAACGAAATTCTTCTTTTCGCTGCGCTATATAATACTCAAAAGACTTTTTGTTCTTTTTTGGATTCTCTTTGTTCATTGATTACTTTCTTTTAATAAAAGAGAGTCCAAATTAATAAATGGGTGACAGAAAAAGAAGAAAAATTTAATTTTAGTAAAACAGTGAGTGCAGATTGTATTCTTTTCTTAATTGTTTCAATGCTCTTGTCAGATGAGTTTTTAGGGTATTCACAGAAATATGAAGTTCCTCAGCAGCTTCTTTATATTTCTTATTTTCCATAATGACAGCTCTCACCACTTGTAATTCCTGATGAGGTAATTTTTGTAGTTTTTCCAATAATAACTTATTTCGTTCCTCTTGCTCCTCTTCATCTATAGACTCTTCAGGAATACCCATATCAATGCCTGAGAGTTCTTCCATAGACAACATGTTGTTTTTCTGCAAAGCATTGATGGCCGCATTCCGCACAGACAAATAAAGATAATAACGAAGATTCTGATTTATTTTCAAATAATATTTCTTCTCCCAAAAATAGATAAAGAAATCCTGCACAATATCTTCAGCCATCTCAAAAGAATCGGTCAGCTGCACCGCATATATACATAATTTCATGTGATAAGCATCAAATAATAAACGAAAAGCCTCCTTAGGAGATGTCTGGAACAACTCCAAGATATACTTATCCTTTTCGCTATTATCTTTCAAATTTATCATCATGATAATACACTAATAGACATAAAAACTGAAAAAGGTTCTATAAATCATTAGATTTACAGAACCTTTCATAGGTGAAGGGGTGACTAGTGGGATTCGAACCCACGACATTCAGAACCACAATCTGACGCTCTAACCGACTGAACTATAGTCACCATGTTAGGCTTTCCTTTCGAAAGCGATGCAAAGGTACTGCTTTTTTTTATATCTGCAAACTTTTTGAGGAAAAATTATTCAAAAAAATACTCTTTTATGCCTCCATTCGATTTTCCTAATAAATTTTCAGTTCCTTTCAAGAAACGTTTCATCACATTAAGTTCCTCATTATTAATGGATTTATTAATAAAAGTAACAGGATATAATTCAAAGTTCTTTTTTTTACTTAAAACAGGTCTTGAAGTCCAAACCAATGCATATTCACAATCCGCTAAACGGGTTATTCGAAAAATCCGTTGCAACTTCAATCTTACCATAGCTCCTCCATCCGTTTTTTCTTTCGACATATTTGAGATAAAATTACCTAATGAATAAACAATGACATGCCGGGCAGGAGTCCGGGGGTCTTTTACAATTTCCATAGGCTGGAGTACATGCGGATGCGAACCTATTACATGATCAACTCCTTGTTCAATCAACCAGTTAGCCAATTCACACTCCGATCGTTCAGGGAACGAACAATATTCCACTCCCCAATGCATACAGGCTATAATAACATCAGGAAGTTTTCTGCGTGCATCAAGAATATCTTTTTTTATTTGTTCCCGATTAATATAATTCACCACATTCGGAGCATCAGTCTTCAAGCCATTCGTTCCATAAGTATAGTTCAACAATACAATTCTAAAACCATTCTTCTCAATCAATAACGGGTAGCTCTTATGACGTTCTTCCGGGTTCCTATAGGTTCCAGCATGATGTATTTTCAAAGAATCCAGCATCAGAATAGTACGTTCCAACCCCAACTTCCCCTTATCCAGACAATGATTGTTAGCGGTCAGCAATACATCAAATCCGGCTTCCTTTATAGCATGAAGATATTCGTCCGGAGCACTGAACGCCGGATACCCTCTATAAGGCTTTCCTCCCAATGTCACCTCTAAGTTCCCTATAGCCATATCCGCCTCACTTATTTCTTTCTTCACATGACGGAAGCAATCATTATAATTATACCCGTCTCCTTGCCTAGCTGCATCAATTTGAGCCTGATGTTGCATCAAATCACCGACAAACAACAAAGAGATCTGATCTTGCGCCGATAGTGACAAACCAAACCATAGCAAAAAAAGAATGAAGATCTGTTTCATCTATTCTAACATTAGAGGGTACAAGATAGGAAAAAATTCGTAAAGAACAAAGTTCTACACTAATTTACAGTTTTCATACGCTTGAATTCCGTAGGAGCAACCCCGAACTGTGCCAACAGGCTTCACTAACCTGCACCCGTTCTGAAACAGCAGTACCATTGTTTTTTTCAAGCGAATAATACAAATAAAAAATTAGAAAGAGGGTCTACAAGCATTTGCAACAAATCTTTATATATCACACACATGCCTTATTGATGACAATGACCCCAACAGAAACCACGTCAGCAAGCATGCCAACCGCCAGTCCAAAAGACAAGGACATTTAAAAAAAAGACCAAGACGTTTTTAAAAAAGACGGCGGCCTTTTAAAAAAAGCTCGTCATCTTTTTTAAAAATGACCTGATCTTTTTTACCACAGCCGGAATCCGCCATATTCCATAAAGGTACAAATCCTCCATGCGCACTTCTTACAAGAAAGAAAGCCTAAAAATAGCCTACTTTACATCAAAACGGAATATCCTATAAAAAGTATATATATAACTGTATTCAAGCATTTTATGCAAAATTCAGCTTCACAATACAGTGAGGGCATAAGAGCATAAGTGAGAGCAATATTTTTTACCCTCACCATCTAAATCTTTTATAATAAACCTATTATACATGCAGTGAGGGCATGAGGGCATAAATGTCCCGAACTTCCCAGCGAGAAAGACCTATACATCAAGGACACTCCCGAAAGTATGATTACTCCGAAGAACAAAATAATCTTTTAAGAGCGAAAATCCTTCCTTATGATTTTACAGGTAAGTCCGAAAAGCAGGCATAACTTTTGTTCATGAAAACAAGTGTGTCAAAAGCAGGTCAGCTTATCCTGTAAGCATTACCAAACTTTTGACACATTCTTTTTTATCCATCAAGCTTCGCAAAGCATGTGGCACTTATTTGTAAATGGCCTTTTTTCCAGCCAGCAACGTATTCTTCATTAAAGATACAATAGTCATAGGTCCCACACCACCCGGAACGGGAGTGATATAAGAACATTTGGGAGCCACTTCATCAAATTTCACATCTCCGGTCAGTTTGAATCCGGATTTCTTTGTGGCATCCGGCACACGGGTAGTACCCACGTCAATAACCACCGCACCTTCTTTCACCATCTCAGCCTTCACAAAATTCGGCTGACCCAGTGCAGCAATGATAATGTCAGCTTCCTGACATTCTTTTACCAAATCCTTGCTGCGGCTGTGACAAACAGTTACAGTGGCATCACCCGGATAAGCTTTCTGCATCATCAGGCTCGCCATAGGCTTACCCACAATATTGCTACGGCCCAATACTACACACTTCTTTCCCTGTGTTTCAATATGGTAACGTTTCAGCAATTCCAGAATACCATTAGGCGTAGCGGATACATAGCAAGGAAGGCCAATGGACATACGTCCTACATTGATAGGATGGAAACCATCCACATCTTTACGATAGTCAATGGTTTCAATCACTTTCTGCTCGGAAATATGCTTCGGTAAGGGAAGTTGTACGATAAAACCATCCACGTCAGCATCCTCATTCAGTTCTCTGACCTTTGCCAGTAATTCTTCTTCCGTCACATCTGCTTCATAACGGATCAGACTGGATTTGAAACCACATACTTCACAGGCCTTTACTTTAGCCGCCACGTATGTCTCACTTCCCCCGTCGTGTCCAACGAGGATTGCAGCTAAATGGGGACGCTTGCCACCTTTAGCCACGATTCCGGCAACTTCCGCAGCAATCTCCTGCTTCACCAGTTCCGAAATAGCTTTTCCATCAATTAGTTGCATACTATTTATTTATAAATAATCCATTGAGCAACAAATGTAGCATAAATCAGCCACGTTGCATAATAAAAAAAGGAGAAAGTTCCGCACTTTCTCCCTACCTGTTTATTTAAACCTTACTTTTTAAGTTTCGGCATCATCTTACCCATCTTGCTACCGGTCACCATCTTCATCATCTTGCGGGTCTGGTCAAACTGCTTCAGCAGACGGTTTACCTCCTGAATGCTGGTTCCACTGCCTTTGGCTATACGCGTACGACGTGTTCCGTTCAGGATTTCGGGATTTGTACGTTCCTGCGGAGTCATGGAATAAATAATCGCCTCAATGCTCTTGAATGCATTATCATCGATATCAATGTCTTTAATCGCTTTACCCACACCCGGAATCATGGAAGCCAACTCTTTCAGGTTACCCATCTTCTTTATCTGATGAATCTGGCTCAAAAAGTCATTGAAGTCGAACTGGTTTTTGGCAATCTTTTTCTGAAGACGCTTTGCCTCTTCCTCGTCATATTGCTCCTGCGCACGTTCTACCAAAGACACGATATCACCCATACCGAGAATACGGTCTGCCATACGTGCAGGATGGAACTGGTCGATAGCATCCAACTTTTCGCCGGTACCCACAAACTTGATAGGCTTATTCACAACGGTACGAATAGAAAGAGCGGCACCGCCACGGGTATCACCATCCAACTTGGTCAGCACAACACCGTTAAAGTCCAGACGTTCATTAAATTCACGGGCTGTGTTCACCGCATCCTGACCGGTCATTGAATCGACAACGAACAATGTTTCATCCGGATTGACCGCTTTCTTAATCGCCTCAATCTCATTCATCATCTGTTCGTCGATAGCCAGACGACCGGCTGTATCGACAATGACCAAATCATAACCTTTCGCTTTTGCTTCATGAATAGCGTTCAATGCAATTTGCACCGGATTCTTGCTGTCCAATTCACTATATACAGGAACCTCGATTTGTTCTCCCAATACTCTTAACTGTTCGATAGCAGCGGGACGATAAACGTCACAAGCCACCAACAGCGGCTTACGGTTCTTCTTGGTTTTCAGCATACGGGCCAGTTTACCGGAGAAAGTAGTCTTACCGGAACCTTGCAGACCTGACATCAGGATAACCGCCGGACGACCTTCCAACACCAATTCGGCAGTCTCACCGCCCATCAATGCAGTCAGTTCATCATGTACAATCTTTACCATCAACTGGCTGGGCTTCACAGCCGTAAGCACATTCTGCCCCAAAGCTTTTTCTTTCACAGTATCAGTAAAGCCTTTGGCGACCTTATAGTTCACGTCAGCATCCAACAAAGCTTTACGCACATCCTTCAATGTTTCCGCTACATTAATCTCGGTGATTTTTCCCTCACCTTTCAGAATCTTAAAAGACCGTTCCAGTCTCTCACTTAAATTATCGAACATATATCTTTAATTATAAATTACGAATTATGATTGCCTGTCCTTCTTTACTAACCTTCAGAATAACAACAGGGTGCAAAAATACAAAAAACTTATGAACCTTATATCTTTTTATTCTGCCATTTTGCTTTTTTCAAATAAATAATGCTGCTAAGCAGTAACAAACTATAGTACACCACCTCTATAGAAAAACAAACAGAAACCGGTGCTTTCACCACCATGCCTATCCATAGAATGTAAAGGGCGTAGAATACCAAAGTCCCCATTTCAAGTATCAGAGCAGCCTGCGTATTTCCAGTTCCCGAAATGGCATTGAAATAGATATTCGCCACTGATGCGATAATCATCGCTCCGGCAATGACATACAACGAAGGCACAGACTCTACCAGCAACGCCGGTTCGTTGGTGTAAACCGAAAGCATGGCATGAGGAAAAATCACCACCACCGCCACACAGACCACCATAATGAGAAACGACATCCGGGCTATACGCCAAATCAAACGCATGACATGGGTTATCCCCCCCGCACCAATCAGATTGCTGACCAATGAATTGGTAGTAGTAGACAATGCCTGAACCGGAATGAGCATCACAATATAGATACTACGCACGATATTGGCAATCGCCAGCTCGCGTTGACCCAACCGTTCTATCGCGATGAAAAAGACAAACCAAGTAGCCATGGCCAAAAAATATTGTATCATGGTAAAACACGAAATACTCAGAATTTTTCCCAATAAAGAAAAGTCAATCTTCTGCCAGTGATTCAAGCCGAATTTCTTAAAATCCACCTTTGCGTAGGTATAAATCAAGAAAAAAGCCAATGAAGCGGCTTCAGCCATCACCGAAGCGACAGCTGCTCCTTTAATCCCCATCTCCGGCATTCCAAACTTACCGAAAATCAAAATATAGTCCAACAGCACATTCACCAATGCCATGACCACTGCATTCATTGTCAGCACCTTAGTACGTGTAATACCAATATACAGCGCACGGAACATCACGTTGACAAAGGCGAAGAAAAAGCCCCAAATACGCCAGTTGAGAAATTCCATGGTAGCATCAAAAATGGAATCAGATGAAATGAGCAAGCGGACAATGGATGGGGCCAAAAGATGTGTCAGCCCAAACATGAGCATCGCCAATCCCAGCAAGAATGTCCCTCCCTGTATCATTACGGGACCCACATCTTTGTAACGTCCTTCTCCATTACGACGAGCAATCAAGATTTGTGAACCGACACTAAAACCGAAAGCAATAGTGAAGACACAGATATAAAACAATCCACCCATGGCGGAAGCTCCCAACTCGACTTCTCCTACCCTGCCCAGGAAAGCAGTATCTGTCACATTGATAATGTTTTGCGCCAATAATCCGAGAAAAATCGGATAACTTACGTTCCATATTTCTTTGTTGGTATACATATATTTTTTTTGCATTGAGTAAAAGAGTTGCAAAGATACTACATTCTTTTCAATCCGGTGTTCTGAATGGAGTGAAGAAACCGTAAACAGACCAGGAATTTACTTAGCGGACAGGCGTGCCGGAACAAATATATCACAAAAGTATCAGCACGCTCCCTCATTCCACAGTTCCTACCAATCAATCACACAAATAAAAAAAAGGATATTCATCATCCAAGTAAATAGTTTCTATTGAAACAGTTGATTTTTTCAATAGACGACACAAATAATTGCACAAAAGGTTTGCCCGTGTGTTATTTTATCCTACCTTTGCGCCCGCAAACAAAAAATCAAGTAATAAATGAAGAAACTATTATTAATTAGTGCAGCGACACTAATCGTTTCAAATTCAACTTTCGCAGGAGGTATTTTAACCAATACAAATCAACATGCAGCTTTTCTCCGTATGCTATCCCGTGGTGCTACAACAGAAATAGACGGTGCTTTATCTAATCCTGCCGGCCTGGCTTTCTTGCCCAAAGACGGATTCCATGTAGGATTGAGCATTCAGAGCGCTTATCAGACTAGAAATATTGATGCCAGTTTTATGACATACAATGGCGTTAGTGCCACAGGTCCTACTGTTGCAGACAAGCCTTTTGAAAAATATTACGAAGGAACAGCCGCCGCACCGGTTATCCCCAGCCTCTTCGCCGCATATAAAAAAGGTGAGTGGACAATTTCAGGATTCTTCGCCATCACTGCCGGAGGTGGAAAGGCGTCTTTTGATGACGGACTGCCTATGTTCGACGCCTCAGCTATGGCAGGTATTTTTCAAGAAGGTTTAAAAGCAGAAAAACCTACGGTTATAACTCCTGATATGTATGATATTACAAGTGCCATGGACGGTAAACAATATATTTATTCTTTGCAGCTGGGATTATCCTATAAAGCTACCGAATGGCTTTCCGTATTCGGTGGAGGTAGAATGAACTACTTTACCGGTGGCTACAAAGGCTTTCTGAACGCTATTGTAAAAGGAACAGACACAAACCTGTTGCCTCTTGCTCTAGACTGTGACCAAACCGGCTGGGGACTTACTCCTGTTATCGGTGTAAATGCTAAACTGGGTAAACTGAACATTGGTGCCAAATATGAATTCAAGACCAACTTGAATATCGAAAACAATACAAAGAATATAGAATATCCCCGGACTCCTGAAGGTGAAGCAATGATAGCTCCTTACAAACACGGTGTAAACACCCCCAATGACATCCCAGCCATGCTCTCTATCGCAGCCGCCTACGAATTCCTTCCGGTACTTCGCGCTTCTGTAGAATATCATTTTTATGATGACAAAAATGCAGGTATGGCAAACGGCAAACAAAAATATCTGACTAAAGGAACCAATGAATACTTGGCAGGTATTGAGTTTGATGTAACCAAACAACTAACCCTCAGCTGTGGTGGACAAATCACTGACTACGGACTATCAGATAACTATCAATCAGATACCAGTTTTTCTTGTGATTCTTACTCTTTGGGAGTCGGAGCCAAAATAAAGATGAACAAACACCTCAATTTAAATGTTGGTTATATGTGGACTAACTATGAGGATTATACAAAAAAATCAACCAACTATAACGGAACCGGACTACCCGGAACAAATGTATATAGCCGTACCAACAAAGTGTTCGGTTTAAGTGCAGATTATAGTTTCTGATTCCTGTATATGAAATAAGAACAAGACCATGTCCAAATAACTGAGGCATGGTCTTGTTTTATAAAAAACTCCAAAGAAACTGATAATCCTTCAGCTGCACCCGCAACTGTTTCAGCGACCGGGTGATATGAAATTCTACAGTCTTTACAGAAATATCCAGCCGCAAAGCAATTTCCTTGTTCGGTAAATTTTTCATCCGGCTCAAAATAAACACCTCCCTGCTTGTAGGAGGCAATTCACTAATGGCTTCCTGCACCAAAGCTTGAATCTCATCACAAAACAATTTATCGGGATCACAAGCCTCCAAAGTCGAGATACGCAAAGCCAGTTCTTTCTGCCGCATATCTCCTATATGCTGCTCGGCACGCATACGTACCTCCAAGTGTTGCAAATGATTCAATGAACGATTTTTTATGGCAGTCAACAGCAACGCAGAAATATTGGTATCCTCCTGTAACTCATTCCGGTGCTCCCATACATTAGTAAAAGCCCCCATTACAATATCCTCAGCCTCTTCCCTGTTCCTGACATACGAGTAAGCAAACTGAACAAACTGTTGCTGACGTTTGCTAAACACCTCCGTCAGTTCTGACATAAAAACATTCTTCGTCTCTTTCATTTAACTAATTTTCTGTTTCCGTTTTTAGATCTTGACATAAATACCTTTCTTGTATAAAATATGAACAATACTCCAACAAAATAATACATACAACAAAGCATAGGCTAATGAACCGGGATAATTTCCCAACACCGGAACCAGTACCTTTTCATAAATAAAGACACTTGCCCCCGTAGCGCCCAATAGAATCCCCATTATTTCCGCAAACACATAAATAAACAAAGGGTTCACTCCGAACGACCGGAAAAAAACGCACCAACCTTGATAACCTTTTATATCAATGATCCAGATAAGCAGAGCCAAAAAGCTGGATGCCAATCCGCAGGTTGTAATGACAAAAGTAGGCGACCACACTTTCTTATTGATAGGGCAGCCGTAACTTAACAAAAAGCCGGCAAATGTGAGAATTGTACCCACCAAAAACAATCGTTGTATCTTCTCGTCATTATCTTTAGCAGAAAACAATAACTTTCCACAATAAAACCCTACCATTACATGGCACACCGCAGGAAGCGTACTCAATAGTCCTTCCGGATCAAACGCCATTCCACCATCATGGTACATGTGGGATGTACCCAATGCCCATACATCAAAACGGGCCACTATATTAGTGGCCGACAAGTTAAAGCCGTCTCCCATAGCCAATAAAAGAAAATAGACAGCCAAAGTCACCAAAATGATAGCGGGAAAATATTTATGCTTCACCGTTATAGCAACCAGACTAGTCACACCGTATCCTATAGCAAGCCGTTGCATGACTCCTAAATAACGCAACTCTTCAAAATTCAGATGATGTGTAAAAACCGATTTGGCCAGAAGATTCAAAAACAGACCGATACAAAAAATAACGACTGTACGTTTCACAATCTTCCGTAATGTAGCATGAGAATAAGTAAAATTATATTTCCGCAAAGAAATATAAGTGGATATTCCCATAATGAACATAAAAAAAGGAAAAACGAGATCGGTAGGGGTTAACCCGTTAAAGGCGGCATGCTCCAACGGAGTATACACATGCCCCCATGAACCGGGGTTATTTACAAGAATCATGCCTGCAATAGTAATGCCTCTCAATATGTCAAGAGCAAGCAAGCGTTTGGGGGTATTTGCTGTCATGCGTGTTAGATTAATAAATTGGTTAACTCGGACAAAGATAGCATTCTATTAGCAATAAAGAAACAAATCTGTGAAAAATATTTTTATATTGTAAACATATTAATCTCTCTGAAAAACATGTTTATTCCGTTTTTATTGCTATTTTTGTCCAAAAAGAATTTCTATACCCCCTTTATTTAAAAACTTAACACAGATTTATTATGAAGAAAAAGAGTCTGCCAGTATTTTTCGTTGGGTTATTAATGTGTGGATGCCAAATGAAAGAAGTAATCAATGAGTACAATGTAGTTCCATTGCCTGTTACCATGAGCGAGCAGCAGGGACGTTTTTACCTGAACAGTGATGTTCCTATCGTCGTTAACGCCTCACAAGAAGTGAAACACATTGCTTCCGGCCTGTCAACCACTCTCCTGGATATAGCCGGTCTCAAGCTGAAACCGACTGACGAGTTACATGAAAATGTACCCTCCATTGTTTTTGACAGCATTCCGGGGATGGAAAAAGAAGCCTACAAGTTATCGGTCACCCCTCAACTGATAAAAATTACCGCATCGGCGCCTAACGGCTTTTACTATGGATTACAGACCCTGTATCAACTGTTGCCGGTGGATGTCTATTGTAAAGAAAGAGCACGTAATGCCGAATGGAGTGTACCTTGCGTTGAAATAGAAGACGCCCCAACATTCCGCTATCGCGGAGCCATGCTGGATGTATGCCGCCATTTCGCATCTATAGATTATATCAAAAAATTCATAGATGTATTGGCTGCACATAAAATGAACACCTTCCACTGGCACCTTACAGACGACCAAGGCTGGAGAATTGAAATCAAAAAATACCCCAAACTGACTGAGATCGGCTCTCAACGTTCAGAAACCATGGTGGATTATTTCTATACCCATTACCCATTCAAATATGACGGCAAGCCCCACGGAGGTTTTTACACACAAGACGAAATAAAAGAAGTCGTTGCATACGCTCAAAGCAAATATATCACTGTCATTCCGGAGATAGAGTTACCTGGACATGCCTTGGCCGCTATCGCTTCCTACCCTGAATTGTCCTGTACTCCGGACAGCACCTACGAAGTTTGCAAATTATGGGGTGTGTTTGACCAAGTATTCTGCCCTACCGACACCTTCTTCCAGTTTATGGAAGGAGTCATGGACGAAGTGGTGGAATTATTCCCAAGCTCTTATATACATATAGGTGGTGATGAATGTCCTAAAACAGCCTGGGAACAATGTGAACATTGTCAAAAACTGATACGTGAACTGGGATTGGAAAATGACATCACTCCCAATCCCGTAGACGGAAGAAAGCATACGAAAGAAGAGAAATTACAAAGTTATATCGTAAGCCGTGTGGAAAAATACCTGAACAGCAAAGGACGTAATATCATCGGTTGGGATGAAATACTGGAAGGAGGGCTTGCCCCCAACGCCACAGTGATGTCATGGCGTGGTGTGGAAGGCGGAATGACCGCAGCCAAAGCCGGACATGATGCTATTATGACTCCTAATCCTTACGCTTACCTTGACCATTACCAGGAAGAACCGGAAATAGCTCCTGTTACTATCGGTGGATACAACACACTGAAAAAGACATACAGCTATAATCCTGTACCGGCTGATGCAGACAGTTTGGTAAAACAGCACATCATTGGTGTACAGGCCAATTGCTGGGCAGAATATATGCCAACTGAGGATAACCGTGATTATCAAATCTTCCCACGCCTGATCGCTATATCCGAAACCGGCTGGACTCCGATGAAGAAAAAGAATTTTACTTCATTCTGCAACCGCATGGTTGAAGACTTCCAACGTCTGGAAGCAATGGGCGTAAAACCTTGCCTCAACTTCTTTGATGTAAATATCAACACCCGTGCTACCCAAGAAGGTGTACTGAATGTAGAGCTGGAAACATTCTATCCGGGAGCACAAATCTATTATACGACTCATGGTGAGCAACCATCCATACATGCCAACTTATACAATCGTCCATTCCCATTGGACGGCACATACGACTTGAAAGCCGCTGCTTTCGTTAACGGCAAACAAATCGGTAAGGTTACTCATAAACAGCTTTACAAGAATTTAATCAGTGGGAAAAAATATGAAATCATGCCCGAACCCAAAGGTATGAAAGGTGATATTTTAGGAGAAAATGATATATTGGGCGCAGACACTGTGACTTTAGGACTGACCAATGGAAAACGTGGAAATAATGCCTCCTCCACCCCGTGGGTAGGTATCAGCCCAGACAATAATGACAAAGTTACTTTTATAGTAGACTTTGAGAAAGCCACTATCCGTAAAATCAGATTCGGTACATTGTATAATGCAGCAGGTGGAATATTGCCGGTGAGCAAAGCTGTAGTCTATGTTTCCTCTTTAGACAACAAATTCGAGAAAGTAGCCGAAAAAGAATTCACTTACGATATCAAAGAAAATACGTTCAGAGGCTTCGATGAAGAAATAGAATTTCCGGCACAAGAAGCGGTGAAGGTAAAAATAGAATTTACAAGCGGAGGTAAAATACGCAATGGAATTGATTGCTATAGCCCTCATGATAAAAGCGAGGTACCCAGCACAATAGCTTTGGACGAAATAGAAATCTATTAATTACCTATTTATATAAGGAGAATTGAATTCCATTGTAATCCGGCTCAAAACCTTGTTTTCTATTTCCTGATTGAAAACTTAGCCGGATGACAATGGAATTTCATTTTAAAAAGCACAACAAACGAAACAGGAAAAATGGTATAAAAATCTGTAATCCGGGTACAATCTTATTTTTTTCAACTCCATACTTTTGTACATAGAATTTATATTGAAAGACTTAAAATATGAACGCTATGAACAAAGTCATTTTACTTTTAATATTCAGTATTTTAACAACAACCAGTATGGCACAAAAAAAGATCAAACAGACAGCAGGACGCGACCAATTAGGAACATTTGCTCCTAAATTCGCAGAACTTAATGACGACATTCTTTTTGGAGAAGTGTGGAGCCGCACCGAGCAACTCGGTCTTCGTGACCGCAGTTTAGTCACAATCACCTCACTCATCAGTCAAGGAATAACGGACAGTTCGCTTACATTCCATCTCCAATCAGCCAAAAACAACGGTATTACGCGTACGGAAATTGCAGAGATCATCACTCACATCGGCTTCTATGCAGGATGGCCGAAAGCATGGGCGGCATTCCGTCTTGCCAAAGAAGTATGGAATGAAGATATCTCTTGTAAAGATAAAGATGAAAAAACAACGTTCCAACGCGAAATGATTTTTCCTATCGGAGAACCAAACACCGCTTATGCACAATATTTCACTGGTAACAGTTACCTCGCCCCTATCTCTCGTGAACAGGCAAGCATTTCCAATGTCACCTTTGAACCACGCTGCCGTAACAACTGGCACATCCACCATGCAACTCAAGGTGGCGGACAAATGCTTATCGGCATAGCCGGCCGTGGCTGGTATCAAGAGGAAGGTAAAGCAGCTGTTGAGATTCTTCCCGGCACAGTGATCCATATCCCTGCCAACGTAAAACATTGGCACGGTGCAGCCGCCAACAGTTGGTTCGCCCACCTTGCATTCGAACTTTCCGGAGAAAACACATCCAATGAATGGTTAGAACCCGTAACCGATGAAGAATACGACAAGATTCAAATGTTGCCTTGAATGAGGCAACAAAAATAATTTGTATCGGTGCAGACTTTATATGTAGAGGCGCACAATTCTTTTACCAAGACACACGTGCGATTTTCAAATAAATTATGTAATTTTGCCGACTGTTTATAATAACCCTTTAAAATATGAGAAAATATTTATTTTTATTCACATTTTTACTGCTATCGGCAAAAAGTTTTGCTCAAGACAAAGATTTCAATTACAAGTTCTACGGACAAATCCGCACCGACTTCTATTACAATAGTCGTGCCAATGAAGAAACTGTTGACGGGCTCTTCTATATGTATCCTAAAGATAAAGTGTACGATGCAACAGGTAAAGACCTGAATGCGACAGCCAATGGAAGCTTTTATACTTTATATACCCGTTTGGGAATAGATGTGCAAGGTCCCAAGTTGGGAAGAGCAAAAACCTCCGCAAAAGTAGAAATGGACTTCCGCGGATCAGGAACAACCTTCTCCACTGTACGTCTGCGCCATGCCTATTTAAACCTTGATTGGGGAAAACCGTCTTTACTGTTGGGACAAACCTGGCATCCGTTATATGGTGACGTTGCTCCACAAATTCTGAATCTGAATATGGGAGCTCCTTTCCAACCGTTCAGCCGTGCCCCACAAATACGATTCCGCTACAAAGCTGGTGATATACAACTGACAGGCGCGGCTATTTGGCAATCCCAATACCTGTCTCAAGGTCCTGATGGGAAAAGCCAGAAATACATAAAAGAAAGTTGTATACCCGAAATCTATATTGGTGCAGATTACAAAAGAAGCAACTGGCTAGTGGGAGCAGGCATTGAAATGATTTCATTAAAACCTCGTACTCAATCGGTAGTAGAAGATGAAGTTTACAAAGTGGATGAACGTGTCACTGCCCTGTCTTACGAAGTTCACATGAAATATACTTCTCCTCTATGGTATGTGGCAGCAAAAAGTATTTTGGGTTCCAATCTTACACAAGTATCCATGCTGGGCGGATACGGTGTAAAATCCACTGATGCCCGTACGGGAGAACAAGAGTATTCCCCCAACCGGAATTCTAGTTCATGGCTGAACATTGCATACGGTAAGAAATGGAAACCGGCTGTTTTTTTAGGTTATATGAAAAATTTAGGAACGAGTGACGAAATAAGTAAAATGTATGGTACAGGAACCAATGTAGACCAATTGGTAAGCACCAGCGCAGAACTAACCTATAATGTGCCTCACTGGAAATTGGGAGTTGAATACAATCTTACTTCCGCATGGTATGGTTCCATGAAAAGTTCTAACGGAAAAATTATTGATACTCATTCTGTTTCAAACAACAGACTGGTAGCAACAGTTTTGTTCATGTTCTGAAAAGTACAAAATAAAGAATATAAAAAAGGCAGCTTTCGAAAAGGCTGCCTTTTTTATATATAGCAGAAAATTAATTATTCACCTTTGATAGCTGCAACACCCGGAAGAATTTTTCCTTCAATTGCTTCCAACAAAGCACCGCCACCGGTAGAGATATAAGAAACCTGGTCAGCCATGCCGAACTTGTTGATACAAGCTACAGAGTCACCACCACCGATCAATGAGAATGCACCGTTCTTAGTTGCTTTTGCGATAGCTTCAGCGATAGCACGTGAACCGGCAGTAAAGTTATCGAATTCAAAAACACCGGCAGGACCGTTCCACAGAATAGTCTTGGCATCTTCAATAGCAGCAGCAAATGCTTTCTGAGTTTCAGGACCTGCATCCAAACCTTCCCATCCGTCAGGAATATTATTTGCAGGAACAACCTGAGTATGAGCATCGTTAGAGAATGCATCAGCAGCCACACAATCAGAGCCCAATACCAAATTCACACCTTTAGCTTTAGCCTTAGCAATGATATCAAGAGCCAAATCCAATTTGTCATCTTCTACGATAGAATTACCAATTTTTCCACCTTGAGCTTTTGCAAAAGTATAAGTCATACCACCGCAAAGAATCAAGTTATCCACTTTATCCATCAGGTTTTCAATGATACCAATCTTAGTAGACACCTTGGAACCACCCATAATAGCAGTGAACGGGCGCTTGATATCTTTCAGGATATTATCAACAGCTTGAACTTCTTTTTCCATCAAATACCCCAACATCTTGTTGTCCGCATCAAAATAGTCAGCGATAACGGCTGTAGAAGCATGTTTACGGTGAGCAGTACCGAATGCGTCATTGATATAGCAATCAGCATAAGAAGCCAAAGTCTTGGCAAATTCTTTCTGAGAAGCCTTCATCGCTTTCTTGGCATCTTCGTATGCAGGATCTTCTTTGTCAATGCCAACAGGCTTTCCTTCTTCTTCAGGATAGAAACGCAAATTTTCCAACAACAGGACTTCACCCGGTTTCAAAGCAGCTGCAGCATCACCGGCTTTCGCACAATCAGGAGCAAATTGAACAGGTACACCTAATTTTTCAGAAACAGCATCGACAATCTGGCTCAATGAATATTTAGCATTTACCTTACCTTTGGGTTTACCCATGTGTGACATGATAATCAAGCTGCCACCATCAGCCAACACTTTTTTCAGTGTAGGAAGAGCACCACGGATACGAGTATCATCAGTAATTTTACCATTTTCGTCCAAAGGTACATTGAAGTCCACACGGACAATTGCCTTTTTACCGGCAAAGTTGAATTTGTCAATTGTCATCATAATCTCTTATTTTTGTTTATAGTGTATAAATACAATCTCGCTTATTTTGGGTGTTGCAAAGTTACTAATATTTTTTATTAGCAGTGTGTCAGGGGGGTAATAATTTTACTTGAAATGAAAAAAGAGGATAAAAAGCACTTTTTTTGAGAAAATCGAAAAAAAAATCATTTTTCCACTAGGGTTGTTTCCAGCTATCCTGTTCTATATACAAAATGCAAAAAGAATGAAAACCGAATTGCTACATAAATATTTCAGAGGAGAAACCACCGAAAAAGAGGAAAACCAGATTGTGGAATGGGTAGAAAGCAGTGTAGAAAACAAGGAACACTTTCTAAAAGAGCGAATGCTGTTTGATGTAACCCTTTTTTCTGACGGTTCGAACATACAACGGAAACCGAAAGGGCATCTGTACCTGTACCCACTGATTGCCATTGCCGCCATGCTGGCTATTGTTTTTGTAATGGATTTGCCACATATGCATAAACCTAAACAACAATTGTCACAAACCATCCGTATTCCAGCAGGTCAACGTGCACAGATGGATCTTCCTGACGGTTCTGTAGTATGGTTGAATTCCCAAACCACACTAACTTATGATGAAAACTTCGGTAAAAAAGACCGTAAAGTCACGTTAGACGGAGAAGCCTATTTCGAGGTGGCACACAATAAGGAGATTCCTTTTTATGTGCAGACAGAAAACATAAAGGTGCAAGTCACCGGAACAAAATTCGATGTATGCTCCTATAAAGGTTCAAACAGCTTTATAGCCAGACTGATAGAAGGTTCCATCAACTTGCTTACCAACAATGCAAAAGAAGAAAAGCCAATTACCAGCCTGACAAAAGGAAAGTATTTCTCAATGGAAAACGGCAAATACAAAACGGGCGAAATGAGCAGTAACAATGCTTTGGCATGGATGCAAGGCATTTATTATTTCGATGATGTTCCGTTTAAAGAGTTACTGGACAAGATTGCTCTATATTATAATTATAAGATAACAGTGAAGAATCCTAAAATCTTAGAGAACTACCGCTGCACTGGTAAATTCAAAGATTTGGACGGCATAGAGCATATACTAAAAGTTATACAAAAAGACCATCCGTTTAAATACAATATTGATAACGAACATAACAAGATAACCATAGAATAAAATCACAATAGAAGTTTAACCTTAAAAAATGAACTGTTATGATTACATAAAAACCTTTGAAAAAAGAATCGGAAAGTACCCCCATACTCCCCGATTCGACAGCTAACAATTGACCTTAATCAAATTTATTAACTTAACACATTACAAAGATATGAGAAAAATTTCTTTGGAAGGGTACTTATGCCCAAAAAGTTTAGCTTTTAAACAAATATTACGAACTATGAAGATCACCTTAATTCTTCTGTTAACCACAGCATTCAGCGCATTCAGTATGGATGTACACTCTCAGAACGCCAAAGTCAGTCTGGATACCAACATCATGAAGGTAGCCCAATTGATTTCTGCCATCGAATCACAAACTAATTACCTGTTTGTCTATAGTAAGAAAAATGTAGATCTAAGCCGCAAGGTAAAAATCAACGCAAAAAATAAAGCCGTATCCGAAATTCTAGATGAAGTTTTTTCCGGAACTGGTATCACTTATGTTATGGAAGGTAAAAACATTGTTTTGACAAAAGAAAGCAATATAGCCCGTGAGGAAGTAAAACAGCAAAATACAATCACTGTTAAAGGTGCTATAACTGATATGCAAGGTGAAGCAATTATCGGTGCAAACATTATTCAACAAGGTACTACTAACGGTACAATTACCGATATTGACGGTAACTTTACGTTAGAAGTTCCGGCTGATGCACAACTGGTTATATCTTATATCGGTTATAAAAAAGTCATAATTCCAGTAAACGGAAAGACTAATTTTACCATTAAAATGGAAGATGATGCATTGAAACTGGAAACTGTTGTAGTAACCGCTATGGGTATTAAAAAGAAAGAAGCCTCTTTAACTTATTCCACTCAGCAACTGAATGGTGACGAACTGAATAAAGTAAAGGACGCTAATATGATCAATTCATTAGCCGGTAAATCTGCCGGTGTGCAAATAACAAAGAGTTCATCCGGTCTGGGAGGTTCGGCAAAAGTATCTATCCGTGGTGCACGTTCAGCATTCGCCAGTGGTAACAACCAACCGTTATATGTCATAGATGGCGTTCCTATGCTGAATATCACAACAGAATCAACAGCCACCGTTATGGGAGGTGAAAATGACGGGGTCAACCATGACTCTGGTGACGGTGTTTCCAACTTGAACCCTGATGATATTGAAAGTATGAGTATATTAAAAGGTGCATCTGCCGCTGCTCTCTATGGCTCCCAAGCTGCCAACGGTGTTATTTTAATTACTACAAAATCAGGGAAAGCCGGTATGTCAAGAGTTACATTCTCCTCTAACCTGACAGTAGACCATGCTGTCAGCCTGCCGGAATTTCAAAACAATTATGGACAAACTGCCGATGGTACCAGCAGTTGGGGCGACAAAGGAAATCTGACAGACTATGATAACGTAGGTAATTGGTTTGGCAATGGTATTACAGCCATCAACTCTTTAACCTTCCAAACAGGTAATGACAAAATGCAAACTTACTTTTCTTATGCCAATACCCGGGGAACAGGTATCGTGGACTCAAATAAGCTTCAAAAGCACAATATTACTTTCCGTGAAACAGCCAGTTTCTTTAATGATCGTTTAAAATTGGACGGAAATGCCAGTTTGATGACACAAACTATCCGTAATACTCCTGTCGGAGGTGGTTATTATCTGAATCCGCTGGTTGGCTTGTATTCTTTTCCCCGTGGTGCCGATCTGGCTCCCTACGCTGAAAACTTTGAAGTTTTCGATACTGACCGCAATATGAACTTACAGAATTGGTATACAAAAAATGAAGACGGCTCATTCAGCGAATGGGATCAGAATCCGTACTGGATAAAAAATCGTGTGACCAACAAGAGTAAACGTTACCGTGCATTAGCTTCTATCAGTGCAAATATAAAAGCAACTGACTGGTTAAGTATCCAGGCACGCGGGAATGTAGACTATGTAAGTGATAAGTTTGACAACAAGATGTATGCATCAACAGCAGCAAACATTGCCGGAAAAAATGATGAAACAGGGTTACCTAACGGACGCTATGTATGGTCGGATGAACAAAACTTCCAAGTATATGGTGATTTCATGGCCATGTTCAACAAAACCTTTAGTGATTTTTCCATCAATGCCGCATTAGGAACCAGCATTAACGTCAGCAAAGCCAATTCTTTAATGATCGACTCCAAAACAGCATCTTTATATCGTCCTAATGTATTTACCGTTTCCAATATTATATTCTCTTCAAAGGGATATATCAACCAAACAATTGATGCGAAACGTACTATACAATCTTTATTTGGTACAGCACAAGTGGGTTGGAAAGATGCTATTTATTTAGATATTACAGCACGTAATGACTGGTCTTCCACCCTGGCAAACACAGAAAGTATGAAAAATGGATTTTTCTATCCGTCAGTAGGTTTGACTTGGATTATGAGCAACAGCATCAAACTACCGGAATGGATCAATTTTTCAAAATTCCGTGGTTCATTTGCACAGGTCGGCAATGACCTTCCCATCGGCATCACCAATTTAGCTGATATCATTCAATGTGGTGGAAGTATCCAAACAAACGATATAGAACAACGTGGTGATTTGAAACCGGAAATCAGTACTTCCATTGAATTCGGTACAGAATGGAAGTTTTTCAATAATCGCTTCGGAATTGACTTTACATGGTATCGTACAGATACAAAGAACCAACTGTTAAGAGTAGCCAATCCGGCTGGTTCACTTTATGCGTTCCGTTATATCAATGCAGGTAAAATTCGTAACACTGGTATCGAATTGACACTAGAGGGTACTCCTTTGATGAATGAAAATTTCCGTTGGAAAACCGCTGTAAACATGTCCATGAACAGAAACAAAGTTGTTTCCTTACACAAGGATTATAAATCATTCCGCTACGGTTCTGAAGGATTCTCCATGGCTTATGACATGTGGGTAAAAGAAGGTGGGAAACTGGGAGATATTTATGGAAACGGATTCGAAAGAGATGAAAATGGTAAGATTAAATTAAACGAGACAGGAAATCCAATCAAAGTTACAGGTAACAATACTTTACTAGGCAATGCTAATCCTGATGCTTTATTAGGATGGAGCAATACCTTTACTTACAAAGGATTTACTTTGTATTTCTTGATTGATGCACGTATCGGAGGAGATGTCATGTCATTGACACAAGCACATCTTGACGCAATGGGAGTCAGCAAAGAATCCGGAGAATCCCGTGATCGCGGTTATGTGGAATATGAAGGCATCCAATTCAAAGATGTTCCTAACTTCTATGGTACAGTCGGAGGACGTAACGGCATCTCAGAATACTATATGTATGATGCAACGAATGTACGCTTACGAGAATTGACACTAGGCTATTCATTCCCGGAAACCCTCCTTGCCAAAACCAAATTCATCAAAGGATTAGATCTCACATTGGTTGCACGTAACTTATTCTTTTTGTACAAAGATGCTCCATTTGACCCGGATGCAACTTTATCAGTAGGTAATACTCTGCAGGGCGTTGATGTTTTCGGCATGCCGACTACACGTAATATTGGTTTCAACGTTAAATTTACATTCTAATTTTAAAACAAAGACATTATGAAAAGTTCAAAATATATTTCAATTTTATGCGTGGGAAGCCTTCTGAGTTTAGCCTCATGCACAGACGGATTCGAATCTGACAATAAAATCAACGGTAGTTTTGATGATACTGTAAAAGAATATGATTTCCAAAAATACACTACTAACTTTGAGACAATTCAAAAAGGTATTTATTTTAACTACGACTGGGGAGAAGGCACCACTTGGCCTTGGCAGACATTCCAAAACTTGAATCATGATATGTTCTCAGGATATTTTCATGATTTTGCCTCCAAATTCAGCGATAAAAATACAGTATATGCATTAGAGGCCGGATGGACAGCCAGTGCGTGGAATTATACTTATAATTATATATTTCCAGTAGCCCATAAATCAACATTAATTACACAAGATGAAGCCAAATACAAACATTTTTATGGTGCAACCCTTATTTTAAAAGTAGAAGCCATGCACCGTATAACTGATACTTATGGCCCTATTGTCTATTCTAAATTCGGAAAAAACGAAACAAACTCTGTTGATACCCAGGAAGAAGCTTATAAAGCATTCTTTGATGATCTGGATAAAGCTGTAGACGCATTGGATACTTATTTGAAAGAAGGCGGCAAAGAAGATGGCGTGAAAAGCATTAATATGTGCAATTGTCCTACAGCCAGCAGATGGATAAAATTTGCCAATTCATTACGTCTTCGTCTAGCTATGCGCGTATCTAATGTAGATAAGACACTTGCTACCAGTGAAGCCCAAAAAGCATTAGAAAACTCTTATGGTGTCATAGAATCTTCTGATGAAAACATACAAATCTCCGGTAAGGGGTATCAAAACCCGTTAGCAGGTGTTGCCGGTTGGGGAGAAACCTATATGGGAGCAACAATAGCTTCTGTCCTAAACGGTTATGAAGATCCACGCATCAGTATATATTATAATCCGGCGACATTGGCAGAGCATACAGAGGAATATCTAGGAGTACCTCAAGGAGTATATGCCAAGGACGGTGACCCCAATTATTACCAAAGCTATTCCTTTATCAACACCCAAACAATCACAGCATCCACACCCGCCGTTCTTCTGACAGCAGCAGAAACTTGGTTCTTACGTGCTGAAGCATCTTTACGAGGTATCAATCCGAAAAACGAAAGCGCAAAGCAATGTTATGAAGCCGGTGTCCAAACTTCATTCAGCCAATGGGGCGCCGGAGATGCAAGCCTATATCTGACAAGTAAAGGTAAACCGACAGATTACATTAATTACGCAGCAGGCCCCGGAAAAGACATGAAAGCATTAATAACCACCACTCCCAATTTTGACGATGCAGTTAATCAAGAAGAACAACTTGAAAAAATTATCACTCAAAAATGGATTGCTTGCTGGCCAGAAGGCATGGAAGCATGGGCAGAACAGCGCCGTACCGGATATCCGAAATTATTCAAAGTACAAACCAACAACAGCAATGGTACAATTGATACAGACATCATGATTCGCCGCCTCCCCTTCTCACAAGATGATGCCAAAAAAGATCCTGAGCAGTATAAAAATCTGTGTACGGCTCTTGGTGGTGCAGACAATGGCGGTACACGGCTATGGTGGGACACAGGTAAAAACAACTTTTAATTCATATTCCAATAATAATGATTATTTATAAGAGAGAGTCTAAATGTTTCACTTAATCAAGGTATTAGCATAAGGCAAAAAGACTTTGTAAGACGGGGAGCGTTATGTTTCCCGTCTTTTTCTATTTTTCATACGGCATTCTATTTTATTTTTCTATCTTTGTTCAAGCTATGAAATAACATACCTATACAGCAAACTTTTTCCGGATATTCATCGTTTAACTGAAAAAAATATATGAAAAAGTTTCTAAGTAATACTATCGTACAACTGCTTATTGCCGTAATTATCGGACTGTTGGCAGGCTTTGTTGTTAATGACGCAGTGCTGGAAGTCGTTATCTGTATAAAGCACATCACGGGACAGATTATATTTTTCCTGGTTCCCCTTATTATTCTGGGATTCATAGCCCCCTCTATTGCCCATTTGCGCAGCAATGCATCAAAGATGCTTTTATTCGCTTTCGGCATAGCCTACCTATCATCTATCGGAGCCTCTTTTTTCGGAGCAGCCGTAGGTTACAATGTGATTCCTTTTCTGCATATAGCCGATGATGCCAATACACTGAAAGCATTGCCGGAAAATTTACTAAAAATAGATATTCCACCGGTCATGAATGTTATGACGGCCCTTGTACTGGCAGCTTTGATAGGACTTGCTACTGCTTGGGTTAAATCGGATGAAATATCAAAACTACTGGATACTTTTCAAAAGATGGTACTTGAATTGGTGAAAAGAGTACTGCTTCCCGTACTTCCCGTATTTATTGCCGCTAACTTCTGCATTCTTAGCTATCAGGGAGCTGTTACGAAGCAGTTACCGGTATTCCTCTCCGTATTGATAGTTGTTATTGTTTGTCATTTCATCTGGCTGTCATTGCTTTATTTCATTGCAGCTGTTTACTCAAGAAAAAATAGTTGGCAGGTATTGAAATACTATGGTCCTGCTTACCTCACAGCATTAGGTACAATGTCTTCAGCAGCTACGCTGGGAGTGGCGTTGGAATGTGCCCGCAAAAGCCCTATCCTTCGAAAAGAAATCAGTGATGTGACGATACCTTTATTCGCCAATATACACCTATGCGGCTCTATCCTGACAGAAACCGTATTTGTACTCACTGTATCCCAAATGCTTTATGGAAGTATGCCCAGTATATTACAAATTACTTTATTCATCCTGTTATTAGGATTATTCGCCATCGGTGCACCGGGAGTACCGGGGGGAACAGTACTTGCCTCTTTAGGGCTAATCATCTCTGTTCTTCACTTTAATGAAGCCGGAACGGCATTACTACTTACGATTTTTGCATTACAGGACAGTTTCGGAACAGCTTGTAATATTACCGGAGATGGGGCACTAACGCTTATTACAGATACTTTCGAAAAAAAGATAGCTTCGAAGCCGAAGGCTTTTAAATAAAGGCTCTCTAATAACTATCTTTTTACTTAAGGGTTTTGTAAAGTTACTTTTTTGATATTATTGCAAATATTCTCAACCCATACTAACCACAAATCAAAAATAGATACTATGAAACGAAAAACACTTAAAAGAAAAATTTCTATTGTTGGCATTTTGGTTTTTGTCAGTATGATAGTTTATTCATGTTGGCAAGATGAATGGTCCTCCAATGTAACTGATGAAGTTATTTTTGACAGCAATAAAGAATTGACCATTGCTAAAGCAGAACAATGGTATAATGCCACCAATCCCTCAGCTACTACAGTTAGGTCCTTAAGTGCTGACGGGCGAATTCCAGCAAAGCCTAATTGGAACAAGGCTAAAGAAAGTAGAAAAGGAGATTTAGAGGTAGTCGAAACAACTCTAATGACAAGCGGTAGTACATTTTTTATGGATAACGAGACAAAAGAAAAATATGAACTACAAGATGATTTGGATAAAATATATAATGTAGTACGCATGGTAATATTGAAGAATCTAGAAACAGGTGAGATTTACAACTTCATCATGGTATTCATAGGTACTTATGATTATTTGATGCATACCACCTCTTTTGAAAACAATTCTTATTTACATCGTGAAGCTGATTTTGATGGAAAAGTTTTATTCTACAATTTCAATTATGGATTGGTAAATGGTTGGAAATATGAATCAGGGAAAATAACAGCCTCCATTTCTCCGGGAACAGAGGAAGGATACCGTATGAGTTTGCAAAGAGGAAGAGGACAATCCGTATGTAATACGGAAATAGACTGGATGGAAAAGCGGAATTGTCATAATGATATCGTTTGGGATCATGAACTGGGGCTGCCCGGCATCGATGTAATTTGCGACAAGTATTTACATCCTGAGTATCATGAAGTTTGCGTTTCATTGGATGATGACGAAATGGATGGCGGAGGTGGTGGATATAATCCTCCTTCAAATCCTCCTGAAACACCTCCTACTCCTTGTAAACGTGCTAAAACATTGTCGCAGGACGCAGCATTTAAATCGCGTATAAAAGATGTGTATAGAAAAACATTTTCCGCAGGCAATACTGTGGAGCAAGGCTTTATACAGACTTCAGACGGGCAAACTATTTTCCCGAACGTACAAGAATCAGGAAGTGCCAAATTCACAAATGATCAAATAGCAGGAAAAGAAATCATGGAATGGTACCATTCCCACCCTACAGGCTCTATGATTACTTCATGGGCAGATTTAAAGGCTTTAGCTATACGATACCAACAAGGATATGTGAAATCAGAGAATTTTACTTATGGAGTAGTTTCAGAGTTCGGATGTATGAGTATTATGATAACTTCTCCAACAGATTTTAATACTTTCGCTACCAAAGTTCGAAATGGTGAACTTTCCGAAAGTTGGAACGCTTATATAGTTGGTGCAAGCGGAGGGGGAGTTGATGAATGTATAGGTCAGTTGCTTAAATTTTTAGATCGCAATAACTCCGGTCTGTCAGTGATGTTTAGTTCGAATATTGATGAAAGCAATCCGACTTGGAATGCTCAGGAACTAGCTTCTAATGGGAAATCTGTAAATATGGAATGTAACCAATAAAAAGAAAAGTCATGAAAAGAATAGAATTTGTTTTGTGTTTGTTTTTTATCAGCACAGTTAGTTTTGCCCAAAAGGAAATTGCTCCAACAAAAAACTTGGATGCTTATATCGGGACTTGGATGTATCAGTCAAATGATACGATTTTTAAAATAGTTCTTAAAAAAGGATATGCAGAGGATCAACACATGATTATAAATGGTCTTATGGGAGGATATTTTCTATCAGTGAAGGGAATAATTGTAGAAAACTATTTTAGTATCAGAGATACTATTTGGCACTTGGACAAAAAAAAGGGAACTCAAGATTTTTCTATCTGGGCTTCAAACAATGCTACCAGTTTGGACTACATTGATCCTAATCGAGTCGGAGTTTTATTTTACGACCAACGGAAGAAGCACTTCGGCGGAAAAGGGATATTAGGCGGAAAAATACTTCTGCTTTCTTCCGATAAAATTCGTTGGCATCTGGATGAAAAATTAGGATTAGCCCTTGAAGAACCGGATGAATATACAGAACTGATAGGATTTTCTGTTCCTTCGGACGTGATAATGACTAAAGAGAAAGAACAATGATGTGAACAAAGACAACAAAATGTATCAAAAGCCAATGGAGAACCAACAGTAACCCCTGGCTTTTGGTACATTTATTTTCATAATCTTACAGCAAACTTGTTATTTCAAAACCTCATCCAGCTTTTGTTGCAAAGCCTCCCCTTCCAATCCTACAGCCAAGATCACCCCATTGGGGTCCAACAAGAAATTCATAGGAATCCAACGAATAGCATACTGCACGGCTGCATCCGATTTCCAGTCCTTCAAGTCTGAAACATGAGTCCATGCCAATTGATCTTTCTCAATAGCGGCCAACCAAGGTTCTTTCTTACGATCCAAAGAAACTCCTAAAATAGTAAAATTCTTATCCTTGTATTTATTCCAGGCAGCAACAATATTCGGATTTTCCTTGCGACAATCAGGACACCAGGAAGCCCAAAAATCAATCAGTACATATTTTCCTCTCAAACCGGATAATGTGACAGGATTACCGTCTACATCGGGCAATGTAAAATCCGGAGCCACAGCACCGACCTGAATATCTTTCATCCGCTTGATAAAGCCATCTATTTGACTGACATACATGGTTTCATCCAATGAAGCATCCAGTTTGGCACGCAATGCCTTCATTTCTTCCAGATTCAACTTATAAGCGAAATCCTTCACTATGAAATAAGGGGTAACAGCAGATGCCGGGTGAACAGCAACCAGACTATCTATGCTATATCCATCCTGACGAGTCAAAGGAGCATTTTGTGCATACAGATCATTAATGGCAGAACCTGTCACAGTCAGTATCTTTTCTGATTCATTCATCTTCAACTGCATCTTTTCGTTATCTAAAAAGAATACCAACGGACGTTTGCTATCCCTGAACGTAGTCAGCCCATAAGCCAATGGCTCAGTACAAACACCTTCAAATTTGAAAGTACCGTCAGTAATCACAGCCGAATCCACAGCTATGAACGATTTATCCTGATATTTTTTCAGATACACCATTCCATCTTTAACATCCGATATTTCTCCATTCAGAGTATATCCTTTTTTCTCTTCGCCACAGGACAGTACAGTCATAGCCAGTACACCAGCAAAAAGCACATTTACCATTCTTTTCATCTCTATCTTCCTTATTATTATAACTCGTCAAAAATAAATATTCCTATGCAATTATGCAAACTCCACCGTTCCTATTTGGAAATTAACTCTCCCTGAGTTACCTTTGTAACTTCAACTAACTATTATATAACCTATGAAAAAACTCCTATTTCTAGGCGCTCTCCTGTTGTCAACAGTATGTATGAACGCCCAAACTTCCGAATATTATCAGGAAGCAGCCAATCCTATTGCCACCAACCCCGCTTTATGGGCGAAAGTTACAGCTCCACAAATCAGCTGGGGAAGCACAGACATCCGCTATAAGAAAGAGGAACCGGCTCCCATCCATAGTGCGCAGAAAAGTATGAATCTTACTGCATGGAAAGGTGAGAAAATTTCAGCCCAACTGGTAGTATGGACTCCCAAAGTGCTAAATGACTTGACTTTCATGGTCAGCGATTTAACCTCAGGCAGTGCAACCATCAGTAAAGAGAATATCCGAACAGGCTTTGTCCGTTACGTTATAACCGATGAACTGAACAAAGATGGTTTGGGCGCATGCGGCTATCGAAACAGTGCTGATTTTGACTCAACTTTAGTAGCAGATGTAATAGACCATATCACTCCTACTCTAACCCTTCCCGCCAACTCCACCCAAGGGGGATGGATCAGCGTAAACATCCCTCAGGGCACTAAAGCCGGGAAATACACAGGAACCGTCACAGTGAAAGCCGACGGTATCACCTTGTCTGAATTAAAACTGAACCTCCAAGTGAAGAACCGTACTCTGCCTCCTCCTTCCGAATGGGCTTTCCATCTGGATTTATGGCAGAACCCTTATGCAGTATCCCGTTACTACAATGTGGAACCGTTCAGCAAAAAACATTTCGATTTGATGCGCCCATTGATGAAACTGTATGCCGATGCAGGTGGTAAGGTAATCACAGCCTCCATTATGCACAAGCCTTGGAACGGACAGACCTATGATGCTTTTGAAAGCATGGTCACTTGGTTGAAAAAAGCGGATGGAACCTGGTATTTTGACTATACCGTATTCGACAAGTGGGTGGAATTTATGATGGATCTTGGTGTCAAAAAACAAATCAGTTGCTATTCTATGGTTCCCTGGCGCCTTTCTTTCCAATATTTTGATCAGGCCAGCAACTCTTTCAAATTTTTGGACGCCAAACCGGGTGAAGTTGCTTATGAAGAATTTTGGATGAATATGCTGCAAGATTTCTCAAAGCATCTGAAAGCAAAAGGCTGGTTCGATATCACTCACATTGCGATGGACGAACGCCCGATGAAGGACATGCAGGAAACACTGAAAGTGATCCGTAAGGCTGATAAAGACTTTAAAGTTTCTTTGGCAGGAACTTATCACAAAGAACTATTGGATGATCTGAATGATTATTGTATCACCATTGCCGAGAAATTTACTCCCGAAGAGATTGAAGCGCGCCGGAAGGCAGGCAAAGTAACTACTTATTATACCTGCTGCACAGAGCCCCGCCCCAACACTTTCACTTTCAGCGAACCTGCCGAAGCTGAATGGCTGGCATGGCATAGTGCGAAAGAAAATCTGGACGGATATCTTCGTTGGGCTTTAAACAGCTGGGTGAAAAATCCCCTACAAGACAGCCGTTTCACAGCTTGGGCTGCCGGAGACACGTATATGATTTATCCGGGCGCCCGTTCATCCATCCGGCTGGAACGCCTGACAGAAGGAATACAATTTTTTGAGAAAGTACGCATTCTGAAAGAAGAATTTGAAGAAAAAGGCAATAAAGGAGCTATTAAGAATATAGACAAAACCTTGAAAATGTTTGATGAATCAAGCATGGATAAGATTTCTCCTACCACTGCCGTAAACAAAGCAAAAAAAGTTATCAACCGATACTAGAAAAAGGGAAAATACCTTTATTACATACATATATATATATCGGACCACACATATGTATGTAATAAAGGTACTTCAAACTAAAAGCCGAACAGAATTAACTTGTGGGAAATAGGATGGATGAATCCCCGATAGCTTCAAAAGTAACTTAAGTGCATTGGGCAAGTAACTTAACTTACTTGACACTTTCACTTAACTTACTTGGCTCACGAAGTCAAGTTACTTTATTTGCCCTATATTTCTCAAATAAATTCTGTTTGGCTATATAAAATGGCAAGTTCTAGTTTTAACTTTATCCTCCCTTTCCTTTATACAAGTTTATTCTTCGGGTACATAAATGATTTCTCCATTATCCAATTCATAAGCAATACCCACCTTTTTTCCTTTCTTGCCGCTTTTGACATCCTGATCCTCAGAAGGGGTATAACGGTTAATCTTCTGCCCTTCCTTGGTTATGATTTCCATGTTTTCCTTACCCGGATTCTTCACCATCGTAAAATCTTCCTGACTAAACATTTCAGTCATATTATAACGGGTAACCAAGGCCACCATTAACGCTACAGCAAACACCATCGCCACATCAAACAGATTGCTGACCACGCTCATCGGGTCACTATCCTCCTCTTTTCTTAATAAATTACGTTTCATCTCAAGCTGTACGTTTTTCAGTGAGCAATTCAGAAAGGAATTCCAGATTAGTCATATCCTGTAAATACCAGCGTTGCTTCACCTGTTGGGTTATGAAACCGATAGCACTAGAAAACAGACCAACTACAGTCGTAGCAAAAGCGACCTGCATATTATACGCCATAGAAGCGATATCACCAGTAGAAAGTCCCACCAAAGCAGGTCCCATTGGAATCAATGTACCCATCAATCCAAGCATCGGTCCCATCTTGGTCAATGTTTTTGAAATAGCCAAATCCTTATCAGCAGTAATTTCAAAATCAGCCAACAGGCGCTGCACATGTGCCGGACGGTCTTTTGACTCCAACACCCGACGGATATACGCAATGACCAACGAGTTAGACTTCACAGGAAGTTTGCCTTCCAATTCGGACAAAGTATCTATAGTCAATGTATCAAGCTGTTGACGCAACAACGCATCCGTACGCCGAATAGCCAGATACTGCCCGAAAAAACTGCCTATCAATAATAGCGAACGGATGAAAAGAATAATAAGCAATACAACAACAGGGACTAAAAGTCCGTTCGAAATCCAAAACAGAATGTCTGATATAAGATTCATAATGTCAGTAAGTTTTAAATGTTTGTTTTTATTCGTCTATATTTATATATAACCAATCCAATGAGTCCTCCACCTGCCAGCATAATTATCAAGCCGGTCAATGCCCCCCAATCCACCTCGCTTACACCTGTTACGGCGGTACGACCATTTACAGTAGCAATAATTCCCAATATGGCGGTCAATGCATTAGTGAGGAACAATAGCTCCAACCGTAATTCCTTTTCCGGCAAAAGATAACGAAGAAACAATGTGCCTGCAGAAATCAATATCAATACACCTGCCGCCATACTCCATGCGACAAGAGAAAAGGAAACACCCGGAAAAGAGAAGATAAGATATACCAATCCGCTAAACAAGACAGGAAATATCAAAATCCCCGGAAACCAACGTAAAGCACGGTAAGCCAAAAGAGTACGTTTCTTAACAGGCCCTGTAGTAAGCACATGAACAGCCAACATACAAAAAGCCATCTGTAAGGCAACTTCCACTGTAAGCACAACCGAAGTGTCAAGCATCAATTGGACATTTGCCAACCAATCAGCAATCTGTGTCTTAGACTGCTGAATAGCATATGGCCACATCAGTCCCACAAAGAGGGTGGCTACAACAGCTATTGCTGCAACCGATCCTCGTTTACGAAATGTCTGTTTCATCATAAAATTGAAACAGACCAATATCATAAGAACAACTACAACTGTTTCCATAGCCTGTTATTCTTGCATTTTTTTACGGCGACAACGCACCAATACAATTAAAACAAGAACTGCAGCCACCACTACAACACAAACAACAGTATTGCTTACCGTATTCGTCTGTTGTTCCGTACCGACTGTATTCATCTCTTCTTTTTTCATCACCATACCCTTTTGCTCTTTTGAAGCAGCAACTTCACGTATCTGACTGATGTTTTCCTTATACCGGGATGCAGTCTGTGCATCCGTTTTAGAAGCTATGAACTGACGTAATTTAGCATTATCACAAACAAAACCAGAACAAGACGGTTTATATTTATTCACCAAATCGGTATGTAGTTTGGCAATATCCGCTATCTGTTGCCCGCTAGCCTGCCACATTCCTTTACGGATAGTTTCCATCATTACCGCAGTCATTTCTTCCAAAGCGGCAGGGTTCTGCTTTTCAAAATAATCCTGCACTCCCAAGTTAAATTTATCCTTTACATACACATCATATATCTCATTCCACATTTCCTTATCAACAGCCTGAGGTTTCATGACATTCCAACCATACGTATTTTGCACAATCTCAGCAAAAGTATTAGCTGCGCCGGCCTCCCCTTTCATTTTTTCCTTAATATAAGCAGGATTGAATATTGTGGTACGGCTCTCTATACCAATAGCTTCTTTCACCTCTTGCATACGGGCATTGTTACGGTTACGATAGTCGCTCAGATACGCATCAGGATCTTTACCGGTCACATTACGGACAGCAAGATTCATACCTCCCATAAACTCATACACATGATCCAGACTTAATGCACCCCATGTATTGCTTTGACGTGGCTGAATAACCGCATCCGTACGTGTCAAAGCAGCTTCCAAAGCAAATTGGCGAACAGTTTCCCAATTCTTTTCACTACCATAAAAAGCACCCATATTATTCAAATAAACATCGGCGATTTCCTTTTCACTTTCCCAACGGTCACCAGATTGCACCATACTTTGTATACCCGTACCATAATTACCATTCACTCCTCCGAACACACGGAAAGTAGACATTTCACGGGCCTCTTTTGGAGTCAGACCTTTTTCTATTAATACACGTTCAGCTTCCACAACACCTGCTGCTACTTGATTTTCAAATTGATCTTCTCTAGCATTGGCAGCCATCTCTACGGCACGATTAACAAGAAACAGACGTGAAGCGGCAATATCTCGCAGCTGCCCGCTAGTCTGCACTACCACATCAATACGAGGACGGCCTAATTCAGCAGAAGGAATCAGACGAAGATCCGTCACACGCCCAAACGTATCACGAACAGGCTCTACACCCAGCATATAAAGCACCTGTGCAATAGTAGCACCGCCGGTTTCTATAAATTCTCCACTCCATAATGTATAACTTACTTTACGAGGAACAGAGTCATTATGACGACGGCGATACATTTCGATAGTGTTGTCAGCCAATTGTTTTCCTTTTTCCCATGCAGATTCCGACGGAGTTTCTTCAGCATTGATAGCGAAAAGATTTCGTCCTGTAGGTAATGTATTAGGATTGGCGATGGGATCACCACCCGGTGAAGGCTGCGTATATCCTCCGTTCAACGCATTCACCATAGAGGTCAATTCTCTTTCCGGACTTTCCAAAAGAGCACTCTTATAATTGCCCACATTCTTCAAGGTACGTTCTACTTCCACGACAGCCAAAGCAAAATTCATCTCCTCTTTAGAATATTCTTTTTTCTTGGACATCATAGCTTTCATCATCGCTTCCATGCCTCCGAATTTATCACTATCCGCTTTTTCACGTTTTCCTCGAGAAGTTGTTTTCATTGTAACCGTATCTTTGGCCAGTGTATTCATACCTACAGCACGACTCTTGTACATTCCTGTTTCCATTTTCTTTAAAGCTTCAGGGCTTGCACCCATTTTTTTTGCAAGTTCCATAGCTTTCTCAGGATTCATACCTTTCGCTATTTCCTTCATTTTCTCTTTCATAGACCCGGATATGCTATTCCTTTTCGAACATCCGCTTTGGTCAGCCTGCATTATTCCACTGCTCATATCAGCATGTGTTTTAGCCTCAGCCGGAGCCTCTTCAGCTAATGCCATCATCATGGTCATCATGCCTTGAGGAGTATTACGGGATTTATTGATTTCATGTGCTTTAGCAAGTTCATCGGAAGTAATGCCAGTAATACGGCAAATCAATTCATCAGAAGCCAACGATGGATCAGCCAACAGACGAGTGACCAAATCACGTGCAGGTTCTAAATAACGCTGAGTAAAAAGAGTGCGATGTTTCTCTACCTGTCCGTCCGCACGATTACGTAGTTTATCTAATGCCAACAGACTATAGGCTATCGGCTCGGTAGCCATAGCATACACACTGGAAGTAATACGAATGGGTTCATAAGGAATCCCCATTGTATACAACTGACCTGTAATCTTCTCATTTGCCAGTTCCTCTGCAAAATTTTCTATACGCTGAATATCTTCCTCGGCATAAGGAACAGTAAGAAGACTATCCAATTCCAATTCACGATGGATGCCCAGTTTCACCGTGAGTTTCTTTACCGCCAATGAAGCACGGTTCAAAGCGTCTTTATTTCCGGTAGACAGTACAGCCTGCCCATCGGCCGGAAGTAAATTATTGTATGTTTTGACAGCCTCAGTCAGTTCACGATAAATGGTGCGGACACTACTTTCCATAAAAGGTGGAGTAAGATAAGATTGCAATCCCGCATACGAACGACGCTTAGCAATCATCCCTTCACCTACATTGCCGATGGAATAAATATAAAAATGAGGTAATGCACCTACCAGACGGTCGGACCAGTCATTGCTGCACAAAGCAACTTGTTTGCGCGGAGTGAACTCTAAACTGCCATGAGTACCGAAATGAATCAACGCATCAGCTTTAAATCCGAATTGTGTCCACAGATAAGAAGCAATATAAGTATGTGGAGGAGCTGCATTGGTTCCATGTACTACTTTAAATGCATTATCCCCACTACCGGCCGCATTCTGTGGCAAGAGCACCACATTTCCAAATTGCAAACGAGCTACTCCTAAACGGCCGTCGGAAGTAGTCATATATGCTCCGGGAAATTCACCATTGGCAGCTATTACTTCGGCATACATTTCAGGACGAATGGATTTCTTTATCCAACTCTCATATTGTTCTTTTGTTATGAGTTCGGGCTTGCCGGTTTCCATAAACCGATCAAAAGCTCCTTCGGCATACGAACCAAATACGGCTCCTTGAGATTGTATCATCTGTTCCAATTCTTTCGAAGAGGTAGGCAAACCGTCCACCTTGTAGCCCTCGCGTTTCATACGCTGCAACAAGTTATAAAGTGAAGGAACCACTTCCATACCACCCGCAGTCAGTGCATTCTGACCAGGACCTTTATAATAATAAATAGCAACGCGTTTCTCACTATTGGGTTTACGCTGCAGAGCAATATAGTTATTAACTGTTTCTACAAAAGTTTCCAAGCGTTCTGGAATAGCATAAGCGTGTTGCAAACCCTCCTCATCCTTATAATGTCCAAAAAGAGCGAACGGACGGATAGCTCCATCTATCTCGGGAGTAACAATACTTTGTGACATAAAGCCGCCATTCATCCCCATCTTGTCCCTCTCCCACTCCTCTACCAAGCGATTTACATTCAATGGAGAGAAAAGCGGTATATTCTGTTTCGCCAGATAATCTACAATAGGTTCACCCATACGTCCATGCGCCATATTGATAATAGCAGACGGACGGACAGAATCAATTCCATGGTTCTGAATAAAAGAACGCATGGAACGTATAGGATAAACCATATTGCCAGTTTCCTCCAATTTAGCAATAAGCCCGGAAGGTTCACCCATCGGACCGGTCACAATAATACGCGGAGCATTCTCTTTCCACAAGCCGTTATGTTGCAGAAAAGTATTGTATCCGGCTACCGTATTGAAACCCAACTCTTCGTCTTCGGGTTTCTTTGGATCCATGTGATAAAGCACATCATCGGCACGTTTCATTACGGCTTCCGGTTCAGACACAGAGAATAGTTTTTTATCAATATGCACACGCACATAATTCAGCATACTGCGATAGTTACGACGTCCTCCATTAGACAGATAATGTTTCAATGTATCCGCTTGGATGGAATCCAATGAAATAATCTTGTTTGCAGGATTGGTAGCGGCAGTAGTCAATACCGGCAGACCACCATCGGCTGCCTTTTGTATTTGCGCACGTTGCTCTTCAGTAATCCTTAATCCCATGGCATTGATAAATACCATATCATAACCGGCCAATCGGTTCAGATCATCTGTGCTCAGTTCACTGATTTTAATAAATGAATTGTCATTAGCTTTAGATATCTGCCCTAAACTGATTACCTGATAGTTGATGAAAGCCACTTTAGTTGCACTGAACCAAAGATTCCATACACCAAACAAAAGCAGCAAGATGACTGCTATCCCTCCGCCAATCAATAATTGTTTCTTCTTCATATCTTTATTTAAATCACATAGTTTATTTAGTATTAGCAGCCAAATTTCATTTGAACAATTGTTCTATATCCAATGACAAACCGGCTGAAAAAGTTGTTCCTTTAGTAGCAGGCGAATTATTATAATAACGGAAAGGGACATAATTAAACAGGTTGTCTACCGCCAAAGTCATATCAACACCTTTCCATACTTTCTGAGACAACGTAAGCTTCCACATTGTATACGCCGGATAAGTCACCTTCTCAGTTTCTTCATAAGAAGTGTTCGAAGTATATTCCTCCGTATTCACCTTGGACAGAAAGCGTCCGTTCAAAGCAACATTAAACGCATAGTTCTTCCAATGCTTGTCATACTCAAGACGGACAGTAGCCGTATGCGGGCGAGTACTTGAAATGACAGGTTGCCCTTTCTTTATATTCTCGTGTGTATAGGCGTAAGATAAACGTGCCGACAGTCCACAAGGATATTTGACGGAAGCATTTGCCTCGGCACCGGATATCCTGATATTTGATATATTGGTATATACCTGCCCTTTCAACGCCTCACTCCACGCCGTAGTGATACGATTATCAACTACATTATAGAAACCTGTCACCGTCAAATTATAACGACCTTTCATATATTCTGCCGAAAGAGAAAAATTATGGCTGGTTTCAGGCTTCAAGTCAGGATTACCATAAATCATAAAAATACTTGCCATATCAAAATTCATATACATTTCTTTCAAAGTAGGAGCTCGGAAACCACCGGCATAGGAACCTCTCAATGAACAGTTTCCTATTTTATACATCAGTCCTAATTTGGGAGAGAAATGATTAATATCGGAATCTGAATAATAATCAAAACGTAATCCTGTGATGACATTGAAATATTTCGTCGGGTTCCAGTCAAACTGTGCAAAGCCGTCCACTGTATACTGATGTTTACTTCCATTATTGGCAAACTGATAGGACATTAAATAATCACGCATATAATCACCACCCACGGTGAGAATATGCTTACCGACAAAAGTATGATTATAAAAAGTATGAACCGAATGTTGTACATTACTATAATCACGTACATCATTAGCGTCTTGCGGCAAGTAGTCGCTCTTATCATACTGGTCGAAAGAATAAGCTATTTCCAGATCCTTATCTTTATCCAATACATAATTTCCTTTCACCCCACCACTGAAGTCTCGATAACGGTCTTTACTAGTCTGTGACTTCTCACGTTCACGAAAAAAATATCCGGCACGTGCCGTCAGTTTCAGATGGTCATTAGCAGTATAGACCAAACGTTCTTTGAAATTCCAAGTTTTATCACCATACACCTTTTTAAATGCCCAATCCTCCGTTTCCTCATTTGTTTTTCCATCTGCCAAATCTTTTTCATCTACTTGGGTATGCTGTACATTAGTCACACTATTGAATTTTCCAACATTGAAACCTATTGTTCCTCCATAACGCTGCTCATTATAAGCCCCGTAACGTCCATTGAGATTCACAGTCCAAGGCTCCGCAGGCACTTTACTTATGATGTTTACCACTCCTCCTACCGCATTCGAACCATAGAGTGAAGAAGCCGCACCTTTTACAATTTCAATACGCTCCACATTGCTCATATTCAATCGGTTGTAGTCTATATTATCCAAAGTCTCACCTGCCAGACGCTCACCATCAACCAGAAAAAGTACAGCATTTCCACCAAATCCTTGCATATTGAGAGAAACTTGCTGGTCCATGGAATAAGAGAATTCAATTCCCGGCAGTTCTGCCTGAAGTAAATCTCCAATATGGGTAGCATCTACTTTTTTTATTTCATCGGCAGTAATGACACGAGTTACAATGGGAACATCTTTCAGGAGTTTCGGAGTACGGGTTCCCGTTACAACTACAGTTTCCATATTTACAGCATCTTCTTTCAGTATAAAATCAACTTTACCTGTTTTACTGACAGACACTTTATGAGTCTGCGAGATATACCCCATGTATGAAACCTGTAGAGTATATTCTCTATTATCGGGTAATTTCAACATGTATTTTCCCTGTGTATCCGTAGTGGTTCCCAAAGTTACTTTTTCTTTTACGGAAACTGTTGCTCCCGTCAGAGGTTCTTTATTTTCATTAAATACAGTTCCCGAAATAATTCGTTGTGCTGATACTGATACCGCCATCAGCCAACACAGTATCAAGCACACGTTTCTGAGTAGTCTATGCATATCGTATGTCGGTTTACAATTCAAACGGATAAATATAATCAATAGTCATGAAGCCTTTTACACCACTAGCATTCATATAATTTGTGAGACGAACAGCCGCATAAGTTCCATCTTTCAGCTTTACCATATAAACCTTGTTTGAAAGAGTATAGGTAGGTGGCATATTACTTTTATCAACATTCAACCATTTGGATAGTTCTTCATTATAATAGGATTCCATATAAACAATATTACCATCCATCATACCTGACATATCAATGGCTATCTTAGCGGTAGTCCAAACATCCTCAACATAGGCTCCTTCGGGCATCGCATCCGCATTCCGTAAAGCAGAAAAACCTGTGAAACCGGTTTCCAATACTGCTCCAGCATTGGTTTTAACATCATAACGATGAACAGCAATATCCCATTCCTCCGGTTCTTTCTGTTCAGAATCCGTCACATTTACAGAATCTACTTTTTGTGTATGGAAATCGATAAAAGTCCAACGTCTATAATCAGTAGCATCAATATAAATAGTACCCGAATGGGTAGAAGGGTCTGTTCTTATAAAACCCAATTCATTACTATCCGAAGCAGCAGGACTATCATATATTCCTTCCAAAATACCATCACATGCCGAGAATGGCAAAAGCATCATTCCCAGTATGGTTATAATAGAGAGATATCTTTTCATGCTATTTAGTGCCTACAAAAGTCGCAGTAATAGCCATAGGCATGGCTCCCGGCTTTAGTGTAAAGATCAGATCAGCCTTTTCATCCTTAATCGTTCCTTGTAAACTTCCTGTATATTTTACAGAACCAACAGTTACATCAACAGCACTTTCCGGCAAAATATAAGTGACATTATCGGAGGTATGCACTTTAATTCCAGGTATAGCAATATCCGGCAATGACATCATTCCTTCACCAGCACCGCCAACTAGAAGAACTTGAACAGTTCCCCCTTCTTCCGCAGTAATTTTCACCTGACTGTCAGACGTTCCTTGATCATTTCCTGATACTGAGAGTGATAATGTTCCATTGTAAATACCAGCAACCTCCTGAGCCGGAATCACGGTATCTTCCTTTTTATCATCATTGTCACTACATGCTACTGCACACAATGCAATAGCCATCATCGCTAAAAAGTTTTTCAATTTCATAATACTTTAGTTTTATTGATTAATAGTTATTATTTTATGTTTTCAAATTTGTTGCAAAGTTACCCTTGCCACCAAGAGTACACAATACCTAAAAATTGGGGTTTTATTACTGATAATCATATACATCATAAAATACATGAGTACTTATTTTTAGGTATAAAGCCGAAAATTATCACCATTAATAGGTATTATCAGTATGTATTTCTATAACCAATTTTGTAAAAAAAGCAAGCATGATTAAATTGACACATCATGAAATGCCTGTGAACAAGACACTTCATCATAGAACAATAGAGATTCTGACAGTACTTACCCTACTTATAGGTAGTCCGTCATTCCTTATTTACTTCTATTGTTCCCACGACACAAATAATCCATTATGCCAATGGTTGCTTTGTACTTTGAACCATACTCCCGAAGATGGGGAATACTTATATAATCGATACTTAGTAATCAGTATCACATGAGCGGCCTTATATTCGGATTTTTATTTGTAATTTCCTTATTGTTCATTGCAATAAGAAAAAGATCCTTAGATTTATCTCCATTCCAAATCACTTATTTACATTCACTCATAAAAAAAATCAGTAAACATCTTCCACTTTATAAGCTACCATCCAAAGCATCCGGCCTTAAATACCTTATAATTTCATATGTTGATAAACTCTTTCTTAAACAGAAGATTCAATTTCATATTAGCAATGATTTAGTTGCATATTCCTCCTATAGCTTTAAAACATTTTAAATATCAAGTTATATTTGTCCGGGATAGATGTATCAAAACTTTTTTTATCTTAAAATGTTTATAATGTATGGAAATGCTATTTTTACTAAAGAATTTATACCGTGATCCTCTTGCGCTATCCAGATTCAGCCAATTCAGGTGTCTTCATATAAGTAAAGGAGAGATTATCCAAAACTTGAACGAAACCCATGAATTTCAAGTTTGTTTTGTTCTAAAAGGATCATTATGCCTATTCAGAGATCATATAGAATCCATGCCTCTGATGGCAATGCAGAATGAATTTTTCTTCATCAGCAGCCTGCATCAATGTAAAATCAAGGCAATGGATGAAGTACAACTTGTCATTCATGCATGTAATATTGTGGCTCCTTATCTACATAGCAGAACAATAGAGTATCTGCAAGATATATCCATCGAAGAAGTAAAACCGGTAGAAGTCCTTCCCATTTATCCGTTAATGCGTTCCTACTTAGATTTGCTGGTCGATTACATGAAAAATGGAACAGAAATTCCCGACTTACATCGAGCCAAAGAATATGAATTGTTCTCATTATTTAAAATTTGCTATAAGAAGAATGAAATTGCCTCCATTTTCCGTGATGCGCTATCTAACGACCTTCAATTCTTCGTATCCGTCATGACACATTACAAAGCTTGCAGAACAGCCAAAGAACTAGCTGTTTTATGTGGATATAATGATACTGTTTTCACACAGTTATTCAAAAAAAACTTCCATGGAGATACACCATATCAATGGTTACAAAAACAAACATCTTATGAAATTGAATTCAAATTAAAAAAAAGTACTTTACCCATCAAACAAATAATGCTGGACTATCATTTCAAGACTTTCTCCCATTTTACAACCTACTGTAAAAGAAATATCGGAGCTACTCCTAACGAAATACGTAAAAAAGGAGAAGAATCAAGAGATACACCTTCTCTTGAAACATATTCAGTTTCTGCAAACGATTAAACAAACATCCCGCATCCTAAAGATTATGAATATAGTTATCTCCATCATACACACTAAAGCTAATAATAAGTTTGTTTCCTGATCTCGGTATATGGATCTATTTTAAGAGTTTCTATACATCTATAATAACAAATATCACAAAACCTAATCATAATCCACCATCAATATATGGAAAACTTATCACATATACCCCTCTGTAAAATCATATAAAGCATCTACCATTTAAAACTATCCCAAAACGAACATTTAGAAAAATAGGAAACCTTTTTATGCAGATATAAAAGAAAGAACTGATTATATGCAAACAAATCTTTTAAATACGCAACTTCTTTTTAGTACCAAATATAGAACTTTGCACCCAAATAAAATGTGAATATTATTATAATGTAAATCGCACACAGCAGAATAACCTAAAATATAAAATTGCATGCCCCCCAACGATACAATATTCAATAAAGCAGAACGGAGTTTATCCAATATGTAACAACAAAGAACAATTCATTTTTAATAATTTACAGTCATGTATACAAAGAAGAAATGCAAAATTTATGTATTATCAGTGCTACTTTGCACATTTTTTTTCTCGTGCAGCAGTATTGATTTTGAATTACCCCAAGGTCCTCAGGGAACCAATGGCAAATCCGCTTATGAGATATGGAAAGAAGAAGTTGAAACCGGTCATATAAACTGGCCTTCCACCCAAGTTGATTTAGCAGACTTTTTAGTTTATATTAAAGGAGAAAAAGGAGACAAAGGAAAAGATGGAATGTCTGCATACGATCAATGGAAAATCCTGATCACCCAAGGTAATGTCACCAACCCTCATGACCCTTCGCTCATTTGGCCTTCTTCAAAAAATACAGAAGCCGATTTTTGGGATTTTCTTAGCGGAAGAGACGGAGAATCACCTCATATTGGCGAAAATGGGAATTGGTATATCGGCAATAAAGATACAAAAATCAAAGCTATCGGCAAAGATGGAAAGGATGGAATTAATGGCAAAGACGGATTTTCCGCCTATGAATTATGGAAACAATCTGTTGCTGGCGGCAATATAAATTGGCCCAAAGACCAAACAACAATGGAACATTTCTTTTTATATTTAAAAGGGAAAGATGGTGAAAATGGTATTACTCCACATGTTGGTGAAAATGGTAATTGGTATATTGGCAATCGTGATACAAATTTTCCGGCTCAAGGTCAAAAAGGAGAAAATGGTAAAGACGGAACATCCCCTTATATTGGTCCTAATGGAAACTGGTGGATCAATACATCCGATACAAAAATAAAAGCTCAAGGAGAAAAAGGAAGCGATGGATTAACCCCTTTCATTAAAGACGGATACTGGTGGATAGGCACATCCAATACAGGGATTGCAGTGCAAGGTCCCAAAGGAGAACAAGGTGATAAAGGAGCGGACGGACTTACCCCGGTGATAAAAAATGGGAACTGGTGGATAGGCACCACCGATACAGGAATAAAAGCTCAAGGAGAGAAAGGAGATGATGGCGTATCTCCCCATATAGGTAATAACGGAAATTGGTGGATAGGTACTACTGATACAAGAATAAAAGCTCAAGGAGAAAAAGGAGTTAACGGAGCATCTGCATACGAATTATGGGTAAATGACGTCAAAAATGATAAAATCAAAGACAAAAATAATTCAGCATGGTCCAAAGATAAAATTACAATGGCAGATTTTTACACTTACCTCAGTGGAACAAATGGTAACAATGGAAAATCCGCTTATGAACTATGGAAAGAAACTGTAGGAACAGGCAATATGAATGATCCTAAAAATCCAGGACAAAAATGGCCTTCTGACAAAGTTTCAGAATATGATTTTTTCAATTATTTAGCTGGTAAAGACGGAATAAACGGAAGCAATGGTTTATCAGCACATGAACTGTGGAAAAATGACTTAGCTAAATTTTGCGGTACAACAGATGCACTTATTGACCACAAAAATGGTGGAGTATGGGACTGTGAAAAAAATACGTTAAAGGATTTTTATGACTATCTACACGGGAAAGATGGCAAAGACGGAGAAGATGGCAAAGACGGCAAACCCGGAGAACCAGGAAAACCGGGAACAGAAGTTACCATCATTAAGGGTATACCTAATGTTATTGCACAATATTCTCAATCAGAATATGGTGAATATGTACGCACAACTGATGGAGGTGTACTCTATAAAGTATATGATGAAACTGGACAAATCGCACCAAAAGCTCAAGTAAAAGGCATGCCGGGTATCAATGCGGAAAAAACTTACATTACCAATGAAAACGGAGAGTTTATTGTACCTAAAGAAGATTTACCCGAAATACAAGACATAAACTTACGCTGGGGAACGGTAAAAGAAGTAACCCTAGCCGGAAAGTTGCCGCAAGAATCCGCTAAAAACACATATGTTCCTAATAGAGTACGCATGAGAATGATCCTCCGCGATAATTCAAATTCATTATACGATTATCAGTATCTATATTTCTATATACAACGAAAAGTTAATCCGGAAGACCAATGGCAAAATATCCCTTCTTATTTACCTAATAGTGGTTCAAGGAATTTAGACGCATATAGAGTCTCTGACAAAAATAATCCCAACAGTATTTTGCCAGACAAAAAACTATATTCAAACCAAAGTTATAGTTCAAATAATGGAGGATATTATTACTATATTTATACCTATCGGTTCATTCAAGAAAATCCCGGAAAATTCAAAAACAATCAATCTGAATATTGGGATGGAAGTGACGTTTATTACACTGTAAAAGCTAGAGAACCTTATTATGGAGAAACTTTCCAATGGAATGGTGTTTGTTTATTAGCTCCTTATCAAATGGGACCTACGCTAAAAACATTAAAATTAAAAATAATATCCAATGGAGAAGCACCCAGTTTCTCATCTGCTGAAGGTGAATTGGATTTTTCAAAAATAGACTTTACAAGAATTTACAAATCATCGACCACACGTGTCGTTAAAGAAAATGGAATGGACTATGTAGAACCGATAGCATATACTGAAGAAGAAGCCAGCAAACTTAAAATGGCATATATCACATTCAGATATACCTCAACAGCTGGCTCACAAGAAGCATCAAGTTCTAATAACAGATCTTCTGCAGAAGTTCCAACGTTCAAAGTATTCGCACCATTTTTAAATTCATCCATATACATTGACAGTGGCAACAGTTCATATTTCTATAGATATTATCAAGGTTATCTCCGAAAAGGAAAGGATGAAAAAACATTTATTATTGAAAACTATAGCAGCTCTTATGAGTTGCCCGAAGTACAAGTTATCTATGAAGAATAAAAATATGAAGAAAATATATATACATAAAATCCATCTCATACTATGCTTTACCTCAGTATTATGTTTCGGTTTACCTATAAATGCACAACAAAATGCAAAGAATGGAGCAGCCGATAATAATAAAAAAGCATGGGAAATAGGTATAGGCGCAACCGGACTTCAAATGACACGTTTTAATGTCATTAATTTCCATACTAATAATAAAGGCGGTTACACTGTAGGTACTAATAAAAAAGATTTTATTTTTGGAGGAAATCTATATTTTGCTCGTGAACTTAACTCTCATTTTTATCTAGATTTACAAGGAACATTAGACTACAGTTCCGATCCTGTCCGTAACGGTAAAGAATCAAGATGGCTAGGTATGGCAGGAATCGGTTTACAGTGGCGTCTAGGTGAATATCTCCATTCAAATTATATTGATCCTTTCCTACGGATGGGAGCCAACTATATGTACAAGAATTTTAAGATCAACTATAAGGGGATGGAAGAATTCAACAGTGAGGAGATGGGATGGAATCTGTCAAATGATTATACTAAAGAAGGGAAAGATAAACAAAATCTTATCCCTATTTCATTGGGAATAGGCGTGAATATGTGGCTTAATGACAACATTGGCATAGGACTCCAAGGAGACTACCTCATCATGCCATACAAACATATAGCCAATTCATGGCAAGGAAGCATTCGATTGATGTGGCGCATTGGTGGTAAATCCCTAAAAGTCAAACCGGAAATTCAATATGTGGAAAAAATCATAGAAAAAGTTATAGAAAAACCTATAATCATGAAACAAATTGTAGAAACTCCAAGCCAGCCCAATGTTTTATGTGATTTATTCAACAATATCTATTTTGAGTTTGATAAAACAGAAATAACTCCTAAAGCAGCTACTATCATTGATGAAATAGCTCAAATTATGCTGACAGACACAAGCAAAAAATATCTCATCACAGGATGTACTGATGCAAAAGGATCATCACAATACAATATGGATCTATCCCAAAAACGTGCAGACGCTGTAGTCAATGCACTTATAAAGAAAGGAGTTCCCAATAAAATGTTAAAAGCAAAAGGAGTGGGCGCAAAAATATCGTATGCATCTCAGAATGCTCCCAACGAAATACGAGAAGGAGATCGTAAAATTATAGTTCAAATCATTACAAATATGGATTATTGGAATTATATACCATAAAAAATTTCCCCTCTATCAAAACGGCATATATTCCTATATCGTGGAATATAGCCGTTTTGCATATTCCAAAGAAAAGTTCGAGCCATGTATACCCTCATGCCCTCACTGCATATATAACAGGTTTATTATTAACGGTTTATGTAGTAAGGATAAAAAAAATTGCTCTCATTCATGCTCTCATACTCTCACAATGTTTTGAAGTATATTTCCACATAAATTACTTATTTTCAGCCACATACCATTTTCTTATAGATCGTTTCGACTTGATATAAAGTAGGGTGTTTTAGGCTTTTTCCCCGCAAAAAGTACGCATGAAAGGTCTGTACCTCCACAGAATGACGGTTTACGATGCATTGGTAACAATAAAAAAGACCAAGACGTTTTTAAAAAAGTTCCTGTTCTTTTTTAAAAAGGTCGTCGTCTTTTTTGAAAAGTTCTTGATCTTTTTTGAGAGCATGAAGATATCACATATGTAAGCATAAGACCAGGTACACCGAATAGTACACCGAAAGAATGCTTTGATATGCTTGTTTTTGCCATGCACCAAAAACAAAAAATCCCCGTAAAGTATTAATTTACAGGGATTTTCTTTGTTTTGCAATTCTTTCCAGCGGAGAGACAGGTTCTATCACCTATCATTTCAAACAATATCACAAACTCGTAATATCTTGTTAATTACCAAGTTATTACAAAGTAAACAGAAAATAAAATATCTCTTAATATCTTTGCATATCTCACTTCTTGGGTGTATTTTTGGGTGTCAATTTTCAAACACACCCAATTATGAATATCAAAAGAAACATCATTTTCGCACTGGAAAGCCGGAAGAAAAACGGTGTGCCAATCACAGAGAATGTGCCTATCCGTATGCGTGTGATATTCGCAAGCCAGCGTATAGAGTTTACAACGGGCTACCGCATTGACGCTACCAAATGGGATACGGACAAACAAAGGGTAAAGAACGGATGCACAAACAAACTGAAGCTAAGCGCATCCGAAATCAATGCAGACCTGCTAAGACAGTACACGGAGATACAGAACATCTTCAAAGAGTTTGAAGTACAGAACGTACTACCCACACCTGCACAGATAAAGGACAGCTTCAATGCAAGGATGAAGGATGAACCAGTCACAGAGCAGGAAACAGCCGAAGGACCTAAAATCAGCTTTTGGGAGGCGTTCGAGGAGTTTGTAAGGGAATGCGGGAAACAGAACGACTGGACAGACGCAACCTACGAAAAATTCGCTGCGGTAAAGAACCACCTGAAAGAGTTCAGGGATGAACTTTCCTTTGATACGTTCACCGAGAACGGTCTGAATGACTATGTGGACTTCCTGCGTAACAAGAAAGATATGCGCAACAGCACCATAGGCAAGCAGATAGCCTTCCTGAAAATGGTTCCTGCGGTGGAGTTTCAAGAAAGGGCACAATCAGAACATGGCTTATGACAGCTTCAAGCCCAAGCTGAAAAACACACCCAAAAAAGTGATATTCCTCACATGGGAGGAACTGAACAGACTGAAAGACTACAAGATACCCCAAACCAAGCAGTATCTCGAACGGGTAAGGGACGTTTTTCTGTTCTGCTGTTTCAGCGGGCTGCGCTATTCGGACGTGTACAACCTCAAACGGAGCGACATCAAGCCCGACCATATAGAAGTGACAACCGTAAAGACAGCGGACAGCCTTATCATAGAGTTAAACAACCACAGCAAGGCGATACTGGAAAAATACAAAAGCGTACACTTTGAAGATCACAAGGCACTTCCGGTCATCAGCAACCAAAAGATGAACGATTATTTGAAAGAACTGGGGGAACTTGCGGAAATCAACGACCCGGTAAGGGAAACTTACTACAAGGGAAATGAACGTATAGACACCGTCACACCCAAATACGCCCTGCTGGGAACCCATGCTGGAAGACGGACATTCATCTGCAACGCTTTGGCATTGGGTATTCCCGCACAAGTAGTGATGAAGTGGACGGGACACAGCGACTACAAGGCGATGAAACCATACATAGACGTTGCCGATGACATCAAGGCCAATGCGATGAACAAATTCAACCAACTGTAAACACAACAATAGCATGGAAGAAAGAATAACCTCAATGATACCCCGCTACGGGAAACTCAACAAGACATATACGGAAATAACATCCGGTGACGGCCTCTCTTTTGAGAAGCAGAAGTTTATTCATGACTTTTACAAAGAGTATGAAGACACACAGACCTTTGAAAAGGCACTTATCAGCCTCATGCTTGAAACGGAGGGTACGCACTTTTCCATATTGCTGAACAGTCTGAAACGGGAGATTGAAAACAATATCTCAATGTATAATACCTGCAAGGAGTTTTTCGACCGTCTCGATATTGAACATATCTGCCGGCAGCATGAAAGATGTCATGACCGGGACATCGAAAGACAAATGCAAATCACAAACGAATATTACCGGGAACTTATGGAAGCTAACGGCTCTTTGGAGGCAGTCGGTTTCAGGGAACACGACCGTCAGGAAGAGGAGCTTTTGGAAAAGAGGTACGAACGGTGCAAGCAGGAATACGACAGGGAGAAAGCCAAACTGGATGAACTATACGCAAAGAAGAAACAGGCAAGGCAGGAAGCCCTGCAATACCTGAAAAACCACTGCGGAGACATATACAGGCTGGACGGATCGCTGCTGGCAATTCTTGATAAATACATGACCGGCCAAAAGAAAAAAGGAGAGGAAGAAAAAGAAAGTTCCGCATCCGACACCATATCCCCAAAAAGCCCGGTCTATTTCCCCATGAAACTCCTGTCGGCCATTCACGAGACATGCAACGGAGAGCAGTTCGAGGAGATCAATGAACTGGACTTCTACGCCAACATGAACTTGCAACCGTGCGCGAGCAGATTAAAGGTGAGAAAGGATGAAAAGGCACGTGTATGCTACCTGATATTTCTCATGGGAGAAACACTTTCCAAACCCGACAGAGAAAAATGGAAGGAGGAAATCATGAAACTGCTGGAGATAGATATAAAATATTACAAGTCCAAATACAAGGCACCCGTACCCCGGACCGATTTACCCAGTGACAGCAATCAGATATTTGCGAAGGAAATGCAGTCAATATTCCGATAGTCAGCGATACGCCACGACATTCCACGAAACAACCACTTTTACCACCCGAAATATTTTTCACCACTCTTTATTATCTTCTGATATTTAGTGAGATAGCGTGATACTCCATTCACGCTATCCACATCCTTACCACCCGTATCCGGGATTAACTTTGCACTGTTCGAACGAAACAAAAAAAGCCCGTGCGCAGGGCTTACAGTACAAACGTTAAATTCATTCCAACATGGAAATCAGAGAACTTTTATCAAAGCCCGTATGGCAGATGACGGGAGAAGAATTCATATTACTGAACCGACACGCCTTACAGGAAAGGGAAGCGAGAGCAGCACAGCCCGCAGCCGATACGGAAAAGAAATACGTGTACGGGATAGGCGGCATAGCACGCCTGTTCGGGTGCAGTATGCCCACAGCAAACCGCATCAAAAAAAGCGGGAAGATAGACAGAGCCATTACGCAGATAGGACGCAAAATCATCGTAGATGCGGACATGGCACTCGAACTGGCAGGACACAAAAGCGGGGGACGCAGATAAGGAGGTACGGACATGGAGTACAGAGAAAGAAAAGAAGTCACGCCCGAAGCGGCGGTGATACTGTGGCAAGCCTCACGGCTCGACCTTTCGGAAGACTACGAGAGGGCACCCGAAATACTGAAAGTACACGGTTCCGTCATAGGCACGCTGGGGAACTTCAGCGCATCAATCGGAAAAGCAAAGAGCAAGAAAACCTTCAATGTTTCCGCAATCGTGGCGGCTGCACTGAAAAACGGGACAGTGCTAAGCTACACGGCGGAACTGCCCGAAAACAGGAGGAAAATACTCTATGTGGATACCGAACAAAGTTCCTACCACTGTGCGAAAGTGGCAAAAAGAATATTGCGCATGGCGGGACTGCCGACAGGCAGGAACCATAAAGACCTTGAATTCCTTGTCCTAAGGAAGTACACGCCCGAGGAACGAATAGCAATCGTGAGGGAGGCTATTTACCGCACCGAAAATGTAGGGCTGGTAGTCATTGACGGAATACGGGATATGGTGTACGACATCAACAGTCCCAGCGAGTCCACGAAGGTAATCTCCCTGCTGATGACATGGACGGGGGAAAGACACATACACATACACACCATACTGCATCAGAACAAGGGGGACGAGAACGCAAGGGGACACATCGGAACGGAGCTTAGCAACAAGGCCGAAACAGTGCTGCAAGTGGAGAAGGACGAAAAGGACCCCGACATCAGTACGGTCAAGGCAGCACATATCAGGGCGATGAACTTCGAACCGTTCGCATTCCGCATCAACGAGGAGGCATTGCCCGAACTGCAGGACGAATACCTGTTCAAACACAAGGATCCGGGAAAAGGGAAAAGGGAGAAGTTCGACCCCTACAAGGACATCACAGAGAAGCAGCACCGCATCGCACTGGAAGCGGCATTCACACTCAAAGATGAATACGGCTACAAGGAGCTTGCGGAAGAATTGAGGAAAACCTACGCCTCTGTCGGTGTCATGCTTGGGGGAAACAGGCTGACAGACCTCATTACAGTACTGAAAAACAAACGGATGATAGTACAGGAGAACGGCAGGAAATACACCTTCAAAACCGATTTTCACTATTAGCGGTATTGTATGGGAACCACTTTACTTTAGTCCCGTACCATATATATACGGAAGTAAAGTAAAGTGGATATAGCCCGTAATATACAAAAAGATACGGGCGAAAAGAAAAAATAATATTCACACTTGACAAGAACAACGGTATGACAGTACGAAAAAAGGGTATGGTCTCATACCCGGCCTCCACCATGACGGCACAGACCGGAAACCGCTTTACTTTAGTCTGGGGGCATATATATAGCAAAGTAAAGTAAAGCGGATGCAGCCCGTTACACATGAAAGGGTACGGGCGAAAACCCCAAAAACAATATCTACTTAAAACAGAAATATGATGAACATGAATGAAGCGAAGCAGATACGCATAGAGGAATATCTGCACAGTCTTGGATACAGTCCGGTAAGGCAACAGGGTGGTAGTCTATGGTACAACTCACCGTTCAGGGACGAACAGGAACCCTCCTTCAAGGTGAACACCGAACGCAACCTATGGTATGATTTTGGCGCAGGCAAAGGTGGTAATATCATCGCACTGGCACAGGAGCTATACGCATCCGACAGTCTGCCCTACCTCTTGGAAAGGATAAAGGAGCAGGCACAAAACGTGCGCCCGGCCTCTTTCTCTTTTGGCAAGCAACCCTTGTCAAAGCCGAGTTTCCGGCAGTTGGAGGTAGTACCGCTCTCCTCTCCCGCCCTGTATGCCTACCTGCGGCAAAGGGGAATAAATACGGAATTGGCAAAAAGAGAATGCAGGGAGGTCCGCTATCTGACCGGGGAAACCCCATACTATGCTATAGGCTTCCCCAACCGTTCGGGAGGATACGAGATACGCAACAAGCATTTCAAGGGATGCATAGCACCGAAGGACATCACCCATATACGGCAATCGGAGCCGAAGGAGGCATGCTACATCTTCGAGGGATTCATGGACTACCTCTCTTTCCTCACCCTGCGGCTGGAAAGGTGTCCCGACCGTCCCGAACTTGACGGGCAGGACTACATCGTACTGAACTCGACTTCCAACCTCTCCAAGGCAATCCGACCATTGGGCGGTTACGGGTGCATCCACTGTTTCCTCGACAACGACAAAGCGGGAATGGAAGCTGTTCAGGAACTGCGGGAGGAATACGGGCTGCGCGTCCGGGACGCGTCGCACATATACGGAGGCTACAACGACCTGAACGACTGCCTGCGGAGTAAGCAAAACGGACAAGCCGAACATCAGCAGCAGAGACCGGAGCCGGAGAAAGGACAACGGCAGGCAGAGCAACTGAAAAAGAAAAACAAAGGTATCAGGATGTAACCGTAGAGCCACCGGAAGGCTTTGAAAAAAGCCATAGCTCATTAGGGCTTTTTCTTAACGCAATGCACACATTGCTAAAAAAGCCCCAACGAGCCATAGGGGCGCCGCCCCTTTGGAAACCCCGTCTGCCATGCGGCATAAAAGCAAGGCAGGGGAAGTATTAACCTGAAATTATTGACAGTTATGGGATATGCAGTTTTGCATCTGGAAAAGGCAAAAGGGACGGACAGCAGGATGTCCGCACACATAGAGCGCACCGTTCACCCGAAGAATGCGGACAGAACGCGCACACACCTGAACCGGGAGCTCGTACAGTTTCCCGAAGGGGTGAGGAACCGCACGCAGGCGATAGCCCACCGGATAGAAACGGCAGGCATCAGACGCAAGGTGAGCGCCAATCAGGTGAAGGCAATCCGGATACTCCTTACCGGAAGTAACAAGGACATGAAGCAAATGGAAGCGGAAGGACGGATTGAAGACTGGTGTAACGACAGTCTGAAATGGATCCGGGAAACATACGGGGAGCAGAACCTCGTATCGGCAGTACTGCACATGGACGAGAAGACACCACACATACACGCCACAGTCATACCGATAGTGACCGGAGAGCGAAGGAAAGCCGGACAGGAAGAACAGAACGGGAAAAAAAAGTACAGAAAGAAGAACCCGCAGGACGTGAGACTCTGCGCAGATGATGTAATGGCAAGGCACAGGCTAAAACACTATCAGGACACTTATGCCCAAGCCATGAACAAGTACGGCTTGCAGAGAGGCGTGGACGGCTCATTGGCAAAGCATATTTCCACCATGCAATACTACAAGCAGCTGGTGGAGCAGCAGGACAGCCTGCAAGAGAACATAGAAAACCTGCTGGGGCTGGAAGAGGAAGCAATGAAAAAACTGAAGCAGGTAAAGGGGGAAATCAACGTGCAGAAAATGAAGGGGGCGGCGGTGAACGCCACCACAGCCATAGCGGACGGGGTGAGCTCACTTTTCGGAGGCAGCAAGGTTAAGAGGCTGGAAGAGGAGAATGAAAATTTGAAACGGAACATTGTGAATCTGCAAAAGCAGGTGCAAGCCGAACAGAGGGAGCAGACAAAAATGGAAAACCGTCACAGCAGCGAGATAAACAGAGTTGACTGGAGCTACCGGCAGAAAATCGCAGAATACGACAATCGGCTGGAACTGATAGACACCTACTTTCCTATTGTAAAGGAACTGATGCCCATAGCAGAACAATGCCGGGAAGTGGGCTTCACCGAAGAACTGACAAGACGAATTGTCAGCCTGCAACCCGTGGAGTTCAAGGGAAGGCTCTATTCAAAGGAGTACAAGGAGAAGTTCAGGACGGAGCACTCAACGGCAACAGTGGAGAGGAACCCGCAGGAGAAAGGAAAATTCAGGCTGTGCATTGACGGAATACCCATACTCGATTGGTTCAGGAAGAAATTTCAGGAAATTAAAGAAAAGTTAAGGCTAAACACACCTGTTGAAAACAAGCAACGAAAAGGATTGAAAATATAATCACTTAATAACGAGAGGCTATAAATTATTAGTGCCAGTAAAAGAATATACTCTTTACTGGCACCTGTTAAACGCAAATTGACACCCTAAATCTAACAAATATAAAAAAATCTATTCTTCACTTGGACAATATCAGAAAACATAACCAACTCCCAATACCAACCTGGAAAAATCTTTATGTGTCACATAATACTGTAAATATACATTTATATGGTTTATAAATCTAATACCAACTTGTGGAGCCACCGCAAAGTGCAACTTATAACCTTCATTGAAAACTCCCACATCTATATTATCAATTGAAACACCAGTTCCCAAACCAACATAGGAATCAACAGATTCATTCCGTAAGAAATGATAATTAGCTGCCGGCATAAGAGATAAAGATCTTCCATTAAAAGTATTATTCAGTACAATTGTGTAACTTTCATAACCTAATTTTAGATTTACACTTAACGGATTGGTGGAAAACCTATATATTCCATTTAAATAAAACCCAACATGATTTTCTTTATATCCATTCTTTTGTAGCCCAATTGGATAATTGGCTCCTAATTCAAATTCGAATCTCCTTCCTTGTGCTAATACCAGCCCAATATTGCATATAAATAACCAAAGAAGTAACATACATACTTTTTTCATAACCAATTTATCTTTTAATACCATATCTCTTATTTATTTGTTCGACAAGGAGTGCTAACTTCAAATTATCGCCACTTCTTTGGCTCATTTATAGCAGGGAGAATTTTGTAAAAACCACCTTCACTAAGACTATATCTGAAAGTGTTTTGTTCATATCGAGTTCTTCTTGGGTTATTATGCGTCCAAACAAATTCTGTGAGCAACAAATCATGTTTTAATTGTAATTCAGTCCCACGGCTATTATTACTCTTAACAAATTCTTCTACTGTTGTATCATCCTTTTCTGTTCTTGGTATTCGAGCCTTCAAATAATGTCTGCTATGTTCTACAATATTAAAAGAAATGTATCTTGGAGCAACTGTCGGAATCTTAGCCGTTCTATCAGCATAAAAGGCAAGATGTACATCGCCAATTATCTTTTCTCTTTGTAAAGATCTACCCACATAGGAGTCATTTTTTAGATTCCGATATTCAATTCTTGCATATACAGGATCGCTATCAATATCAATTTTAAATTTAACTTTATAAGGTGAATGATCCGACAAATACGCAAAGCTGCAAAATATAGGTTTACCAGGTGTCTCTGCAGAAAAATGCCCTCCTTCACTTATAAATTTGATAAAATCGTCAAATCCGGTAAGGGTCTTTACACCACTGTCACCATTTCCTCCCCCTACATATACTTTCATTCTGGCCTCATCAAAAAAGCCCTTTTCTTCAACTGTCAGAAATTCTTTTTTGTTATATAAAAAGCCATTAACGGCCTTCTTTACAATGGACTCCGCATTCTCGTATATTTCATCGGTTTCAAGAGTTAATATGCCGACCCTTCCATAAGCTATGGAGCTCACATAGACAGGAGAGTATTGGGCATTGATACTACCTTCAATAAAACTCTTCTCAGGAATATCCATATCAATCGTAAAATATTTCTGAATAAACCTTATATATAAGCCACTACTTTTACTAATTCGTTCCTTATGTTCTTGTTGGGAAGATGACGACCCCCAAAATAAAAAGCTCGTATTGGCATTTGATCCAAAAGTCATTTTCAGCTCATCATAAGATGTAAAACGGTGTATATCAAAGTGTACGGAAGCTGATTGTTGCCCTATACCTTTCTGATGCATCAAATCCATTACCAACTGCCTACATGAAGACAAAGATGGCTTTTCAAGTACACCTGTAACTTTTTGGGCAGGAAAGGACACAGAGACATTTATAGGCTTATAGTGGACACTGATTGTTTTATAATCCTGATTGGCAACGCTTGCCCCATCCAAGATAGAGCCAGGATAAATATATCGATTCAGATTATCCAAAACTATCGACTCATCTGCCTGTGCATGAATTGTTTTACCAAACCCATTATCCCATAATGTCTCAGAAATGATTTCTGAAGCTCTTGTATGGATATGTGAAGGAGAAGATAAAACCTTATCTCCCATATCAGGAATATAGTTATGCACATTTATATTCACCACTTGTTCGGGATACTTAGGTAGATTTTGAAAAGAACAGCAATCAGATTGCTGTTCTTTTTTGTCAAATTCTTGTTCACATGAAATTAATCCTATAGCAAATAAAAACAGAGTATATCTTAAGATTCTCATGGTTCTAAGTTATTGTCAATTTTCTAAATGGATTTTAAATTTGGAGTAGAAGGGAGAGTTATCAGATAAATAACTCGCAGTATAAAAAATTGCATCTCCCGGCAGGTCTTTAGAAAATCGACCTCCTTGAATTATAAAATCTTGAAACTCATTCCACCCCTTCGCAGTTTTAACAGTGCCTTCTCCTTCTCCATTATACACCATGACGTTCACCTCTGCTTCTTTAAGAATCTTTTCTTGTTCAAGATTAAAAGATAATTTCCCATTTACAACTTTAGCTTGTAAGGCAGCTTGTAAGGCAATTCTTACTTTATCATAACTTTCAGAAGATTCTATCGAAATTAAGGCCATTCTTCCATAAGTAATGGAACTGATATAAATAGGATCATACTTACCGACAGATCCCATATCATCATGATTTAAAAGAATATTTCCATCAGCAGGAAGGTCCATGTCAACAGTGTAATTACGTTGTACTATTTTCGCAAACAATCCGGTTTTCTTTCTTATTTTTCCCTTATCAAGACTGACATCAATATTAAGGAGCCCGCCTATGTTGACATTTGCTCCAAAAGCAAGTTTTAACTCTTCAAAATAGGAAAATTGCCTCATATTATAAGTAAAAGACCCCAACTGTTTACCTGTCATGCCTTCTTTATTCATTATATTCTGCAAAGATTGCCTTTGTGCTGAAAGGCTCGGTTTTGCGATAATATCAGTAACCCAACGAGCTGGAAAAGAATATGATATTGTAATTGGATCCATAGGTTTTACAATAGGAACAAAGCGCTGCTTTTCAATAGATCCACCTTGAAGAATTGAACCTAAATAAATATACCTCATTAACCCTTGAGTTGGTATATGTTCATTTGTTTCATAAATTAATGTATGTCCATTTCCACTACTCCATACACTATCTTTCAATAATTCAGAAGAACGAGTAACGGAGGTTTTATTAAATGAAGCAAAGCTTTCTGGATTATCCATTGAAATATTTATCACTTCTTGAGGGTATCTCTCAAGAAGAACATGATTAGAGCCACCCATTTCTTCAACTGTATCATCGGAACATGAAATTAAAAACATAATTGGCAAAATCAACAAATATACATACTGTTTCATAATTAATATAATTAAGGTTAATACTGAATATGTTAAAAATCAAAAGTACCATGTTTATAAGAGGATCGAGAAGGTTTATAATAATCCTCACCCGGGGTCTGGGGTTGTATGAAATCCTGTCTGAATATTTCCGTAGGATTATCTGTAATCAAATTTGCATCATGGGTATATATGTTAAAATAACACTCTGGATCTGTTTTTTGGTTATATGGTCCTTCTCCCACAAAAGTGAATTTGTAAAAACCTATTTTTTCTCCGTCTTTTCTGACCGTAAGAAACCAGACATTACCAGTACTTATCGTTTTAAATCTCAATCCATTTAATGATGAATAAGTTTCCTCTATAAACTGATCATTCAAATATGTTTGTTTTTTACAAATAAAGGGCAATTCAAATTTCCCACCTTCAGCTGGTAGAACAAAAGGATTCTGTTCCGAATGGATTTTATACACAAATGTCAACTTCCCTTTATCTATAATTAGGGGAATTTTTTCTACTTTTATACCATTAATAGTAGAGTAAGAAATCTGTAGATCAACATTCAAAATTTTATCTTCCTTATTAATATTTGAGGTTATATTTAATACAACTTGATCACCCTTTATTTTTGTCTCTATATCAGAAAAAAGAGTTTTATCAAATTCTATCGAAACATCCTTGGGAATAATCGGAACCTCTGAATCTAAAATATCATCTATCAATGTTTTTTGAATAATTGTAAAAGTAATAGTACGTTTCTCCCCCAAACAACTAAATGGTTTAGATACGTTCTCACTTGGCAGCAACTGATATTTAAAAATTTTATTATTTTCTTCTTTTTCACAGGAAAATAATGCTAAGGAAACGAACAGAAGAATGAATATTTTTTTCATATTAATACAATTTAGTTTTTTGCAAATTAAAGGATTTTTCCTGTACAATAAAATACCAATTAATTGGTATTTTATTACAAATAACCATTCAATTTCATTATTATGCCCAAAGCATGAAAATAAAAGTATAACATACAAGAGCTGTAAACAAATCCACGATCAACACAATAAAATAAATCGTTTTTGCATCTTTGCGATATGCATTTATGCAAAATCATACAAATTTCTTTATCAGTAAAATACCTATTAATTAGTATTTCATTGACAAAATGAAATGTACTTTAAAAGCCCAAAGTTATATTCAATTCATAACCTAAATGCCTATCCAATATAAAAATAATGCGTTTAGCACCAAGATACAAACAGAATAACACAAAATCAAGCTCTAAAGGAATGTATTACTATTATAAAAGACAGAATTATTCGGGAGATTCCCTACTCTAAAAAAGTTAAAGAAAGAAAATGATTCAAATAAATATTAGTATAACAATATCACCAACAACACAATATCCCCTTTTCAAATTATACAATAAATAATAGTTAAGCAACCAAAGACAGTGCAAAGCCAAATAAGTAATAAAAGAACAAAGTATTAAATAAAGCAAAAACACCCAATTTTACTTTTTAGGGTGTAAAATTGGGTGTTTTTTCTTGTAAATCACTGATTTTCAGCATTTATTGCGGAGAGACAGGGATTCGAACCCCGGGTACCTCGCGGTACAACGGTTTTCAAGACCGCCGCAATCGACCACTCTGCCACCTCTCCAAAACTTCCTTTCAGAAGTGCTTTTTGTTGAAAGCGTTGCAAAGGTACGACTTTATTTTAAATATGCAAGACTTTTGAACAAGAAAAATTAAAGGTTTTATTATATTTGCACTCTCAACCGAAAAAAAGCATATGAAACTAAAATGTCTTTTCTTACTGTTACTTTTGGGAATATCCTTTTGTGTACATGCACAAAAGCGCCCCGTCATCCTTGAGAAACAGTTGGAGATCATTAGGAAAGAACCTGATAACGGGGATGCATTAAAGTTTCTATGCCAATACTATTTAAATAAAGGAGATTATTCCAAAACCATCACTTACGCCGAGATTATGAAAAACGTAGCGGACAAGACTAAAAATCCTCTACTCCAACTCTATTCATATATCTACCAAGCACAAGCACAAATGATGAGCGGACGGGAAAAAATAGCCAAAAAAAACTTGAACCTTTCTCTTGAACTAGCAACCAAACTGAATAATGACTCCACCCTTTGTTCCGTCTATGGTAGTCTCGGACTCTACTCTGCAAATATTGAAACCGATTATTACCGTGCCATACGATGGCTTTATAAAGGTATCCAGTTGGCACAACAAAATAATTTCCAACAACAATACGCTTTGCTTTTAGGCAATTTAGCAAACATCTATTACCTCAAAAAAGATACAGCCGGTATCAAATACGCATTAGAATGTTATGAATTAGGACACAGTATGCGTAATCCATACATCATTTATTCCGGTGCAGTAAATTCTGCCTATATGTATTTTTTAATGAAACAGAATGAGGAAGCAATGAAATATATACATGAAGCCGAAACATTGATGCTGGAAAATGATTTCTACGACCAAGCCCATACCTACAATCTCTTTGGCAATATATTATATGATATGGGTGAATATGCCCAGGCCTTGGAATATTACAAAAAAGCCATGAAGGACAAACAGGCGGCACAAACTTCCTCTATTGTCTATGCCCATTTGGGATATGCACGTATACTAATGCAGCAAAACAAACAACCAGAAGCTATTTTATTGTTAAAACAAGGAATAGCTATTTCTTATGCACGCGTCAACGCCATCCATCGCAATGAACTATACGAAAATCTGTCCACCTGCTATGAGCAATTGCACCAATATCATGACGCACTGAAATATTATAAAATATTCCGTTTGGAAAACGACAGTCTTTTCAACAAGGACAAAGAAAGAGATTTAAGTGAAATGCGATTCAAATACGACTCTGAGCGGCAGGAAAATTTGATAAAACAAAGCAAACTGGATGTAATGCAGAAAGAACAGCGTATACAACAACAGACATTTATTCTTATTATCATTGTGATTGTTCTAGGATTGCTTTATTACCTCTACCACCGTAAAAACAAACTTTATTTAAGTATAGTCAAGCAAAATCAAGAAGCAATCAAAAGAGAAACGGAACTGCATCGCCGTATAAAAGAATTGGAAACCAATGCCCCCTCCATGGTTTCTACTTCCGAAAAATATGCTTCCTCCTCACTCACCGACGAGAAAAGTTTAGAACTTTTCCGTACATTAGAGCGTATTATGAGAGAAGAAAAAATTTACAAAGACAATTTTATAACAAAAGACAAAGTAGCAGAAATATTAGGAACTAACCGTACTTATCTATCACGTATCATCAATGAACAATCCAAACTATCCTTCACTCATTATGTAAACCGTTTCCGTATTGAAGAAGCTATCCGTCTATTATCCGACCCCAATAACGAAACTCCGCTGAAAGCCATTTCTACAGAGCTGGGATTTAACTCCATTTCCACCTTTTATAACCTTTTCCAATCCTCAGTGGGAATGACTCCCTCCCAATATAGGAACAAAGTTATGGAACTTCAAAAAGAGCAATAGGTTATCTTTTTGCTCTTTTTTTTATTCTGAAAACAGCAATTGCCGATATTAATATAGGTATAAAGAGGCATATCTAAGATATTATCCCTTACTTTGCGGTATGAACATTAATCCAAATTTAAATAATACGTAATGAAAAAGAAGTTTTTTTTAAGTTGCCTCTTAATCGTTATGGCATTGCTTCCGGCAGTTGCCCAGATTCAAGATCCGGTACAATTCAAAACCGAGTTAAAGACGATTTCCGATACGGAAGCACAAATAGTATTCACTGGTAAGATTGATGCCGGATGGCACGTTTATTCCACTGATCTTCCTTCGGGAGGTCCTATCTCCGCAACTTTCAACGTAGACAAGATAGAAGGAGTAGAATTAGTAGGAAAGCTCACTCCACAAGGTAAAGAAATTGAAAACTTCGACAAGGTGTTTGAAATGAAATTACGTTACTTTGAGAACACTGCCATTTTCATTCAGAAACTAAAAATAACGGGCGCTACCTATATGATAGAAGGTTATATGGAATTCGGTGCCTGCAACGATGAAAACTGTCTGCCTCCTACTGAAGTTTCTTTCTCTTTCTCCGGAAAAGGAGTTGCCGCTGCCACTACAAGCAAGACTACTGAACCTGCAAAAACAGAAACAGCCATAACGGAAGTTCCTGTAGCGGAAACAGCTACTGCAACTACCGCAACAGATAGTGCTACAACTGCCGCCCTGATCGGCAATGACACTGCTGTCCAAGATTATTGGACTCCGGTTATCCAAGAGCTGAACGCATTTGGCGAAACGACATCACAACAAGACCGTTCATGGATTTACATCTTCTTTGCCGGGTTTATCGGTGGATTACTTGCCTTATTTACGCCCTGTGTATGGCCTATCATCCCAATGACGGTAAGTTTCTTTTTAAAACGTAGCAAAGACAAAAAGAAAGGAATCCGTGATGCATGGACATATGGTGCTTCTATCGTAGTGATCTATGTATTATTAGGTCTTGCCATAACCTTGATATTCGGTGCCAGTGCCTTGAATGCACTTTCCACAAATGCTATTTTTAACATATTCTTCTGCTTGATGCTAATTGTGTTTGCAGCCTCTTTCTTTGGAGCATTCGAACTTACTCTTCCTTCAAAATGGAGCAATGCAGTAGACAGTAAAGCGGAACAGACCAGTGGTTTGTTAAGTATCTTCCTGATGGCATTCACCCTATCTTTGGTTTCATTCTCATGCACAGGTCCTATCATCGGCTTTTTGTTGGTAGAAGTTTCCACTACAGGTAGTGTAGTTGCCCCTGCTATCGGCATGTTAGGTTTTGCTCTTGCATTAGCGTTGCCATTCACACTGTTTGCCATGTTCCCGTCTTGGCTGAAATCCATGCCTAAATCCGGTGGTTGGATGAATGTAATTAAAGTAGTATTAGGTTTCCTTGAGCTCGCATTTGCTTTGAAATTCCTGTCGGTTGCTGACTTGGCTTATGGATGGGGAATTCTAGACCGTGAAACATTCCTTGCTTTGTGGATTGTGATTTTCGCTTTGCTAGGCTTCTATTTGCTGGGTAAGATCAAATTCCCTCACGATGATGATGATGATAAAGTAGGTGTTGCCCGTTTTTTTATGGCTCTTATCTCACTTGCATTTGCTGTATATATGGTACCGGGCTTATGGGGTGCTCCTTTGAAAGCTGTCAGCGCATTTGCTCCTCCCATGAATACACAAGACTTCAACTTATACACCAATGAAGTACATGCGCAGTTTGATGACTACGATGCCGGTATGGAATATGCAAAACGTACCGGAAAACCGGTAATGCTTGACTTTACAGGTTACGGATGTGTAAATTGCCGTAAAATGGAAGCTGCTGTATGGACTGATCCGAAAGTAAACAAGTTGATGACTGAGGACTATGTACTGATTACATTGTTCGTTGATAACAAAACTCCATTGCCCGAACACATCAAAGTGATGGAGAACGGTAAGGAACGTACACTACGCACGATCGGTGATAAATGGAGTTACCTGCAACGCTCTAAATTCGGTGCCAATGCACAACCTTTCTATGTATTGATTGACAATGAGGGAAAACCGTTGAATAAATCATATTCATATGATGAGGATATAGACAAATATGTTGATTTCCTCCAGACCGGATTACAAAACTATAAAAAATAACCAAAGTGTGTCAAAAGTCGAAGGAGTGTCAAAACTAAATAAACCTATCATTTTATTCTTTCAGAATATTCTTTAATGAAAAATATTCTGAAAATCAACAAAAAGGAAAAGACAAACGAAACGATAGTTTTATCCGAGTTTTGACACACTTTCAAAAAGATTTTTGCAAGACCCCTTAATAATTATCTACTATGATCGCCAAACCAGAAAGAGAGCAAATCATTGCCCTTATAAATCGCGAGGTCGTTCCGGCTATCGGGTGCACAGAACCCATAGCCGTAGCCCTTTGTGTAGCAAAAGCAACAGAAACACTAGGTAAAAGACCTGAAAGGATTAAAGCTTTACTCAGCGCCAATATTCTTAAGAACGCCATGGGAGTAGGCATCCCGGGAACAGGAATGATTGGGCTACCTATCGCTATCGCCTTAGGGGCATTAATCGGAAAATCCGAATATCAATTGGAAGTCTTAAAAGACAGCACTCCTGACGCCGTAGCAGAGGGTAAAAAACTAATTGACTCACAAGCTATCTCTATCGGGCTGAAAGAGAATATAGAAGAAAAGTTATATATCGAAATTATCTGTGAAGCTGATGGTGATACAGCGACGGCCATTATTGCTTGCGGGCATACCAATTTTATATATGTGGCCCTAAACAACCAAGTTTTACTAAACAAACAAACTACCTCCACCTGCAATGAGGATGCAAAAGAGCCGGAGTTGAACTTGCGGAAAGTGTACGATTTTGCCACCACCACACCATTGGATGAAATTCGTTTTATTCTTGAGACCAAACGTTTGAACAAAGCAGCGGCAGAACGTTCTTTCAAAGGAAACTACGGTCACGAATTAGGCAAGATTCTGAAAAGCAGCAAAAGCGAAGAACAAATATTGGGAAGTAATACATTTACCCACATCCTTTCTTATACCTCGGCAGCTTGCGATGCACGTATGGCGGGAGCTATGATTCCTGTCATGAGCAATTCAGGAAGTGGGAACCAAGGAATTACAGCTACTTTACCGGTAGTAGTCTATGCCGAAGATAACCATAAATCAGAAGAAGAATTGATCCGCGCACTGACACTTAGCCACCTGACAGCGATTTACATCAAACAAAGCTTGGGACGTCTGTCTGCACTATGCGGCTGTGTAGTGGCTGCAACAGGTTCCAGCTGTGGTATCACTTATTTGATGGGAGGCACTTACGAGCAAATCACTTTTGCCGTACAGAATATGATCGCTAACCTGACAGGTATGATTTGTGACGGAGCCAAGCCCAGTTGTGCTCTGAAATTAAGCAGCGGTGTTTCTACTGCTGTATTTTCAGCTATATTAGCGATGGAACATAAATGTGTATCTTCTGTAGAAGGTATCATTGACAATGATGTGGACCGCAGCATCCGCAACCTGACCAGAATTGGTTCACAAGGCATGAATGAAACCGATAAACTAGTATTGGATATTATGACCCACAAACAATGTGATTAAATATATATAAAGATAAGAGAGTTAAAAACGAATCAGACACGGCATTTTATACAATCCGTGTCTGATTTTATTTCTCACTCCACCAACATGTCTTTATATTGGGTATGCCGGGTAAAAAACATTTTTGCAAAAGAACAAGTAGGACGTATTTTAAGCCCTACAACCGAAGCATATCTCACAGCGGCCTCGGTCAAAGCCTGAGCTATTCCCTGCCCTTCCAACTGTGGGGGAACTATGGTATGAAGGATATCCAAAACTCCGTTCTTTTCATCATATTGCAAATAGGCGATTTGTCCCGATTCAAATACTTCGAAACGGTCTACTTTCTCGTCATGTATAACTGTATGTTCCATTCTATATTGGTTTTAATGTATGACTATTACTAATAAAAACAATAATAAAATGGAATTGTTTTTACTCATAGATGAAATCTGTTACAGAACGTATGTCTGTTGACGAAACTCCGATACACACTTTAAATGACACTATAAAATATTGAGAACTATCTGCCTTGTCTATATTGAAAAGCCGAAGGTAGTATACCAAATTCTTCCTTAAAATACCGACTGAAATATTTCGGATTATTAAAGCCCACCTGATAGGCTATTTCCGAAATATTCTGTTGACTTCCACGGAGTAATTGGGCAGCCCGCTGTAAACGAATTATACGAATAAACTCGATAGGAGTCTTACCGGTAATAGCCAATAACTTTTTATATAAATGAACGCGGCTCATCCCTAATTCCTTGCTTAACTCTTCTACAGACAAATCACTGCGTGCAATATTGTCTTCTACATATTTCACAGCATGATTTATCAGTTTTTCATCCATCGAAGTTATAGCAGTCCCACTAGGTTTGAAATCAATATAAGCATGATTCCAAACCGTTTTCAACTTCTGTTCACTTTTTTCTTCAGGAACAGCAGTCACCATTTCCGGCAACTCCTCCGGTGGAATAATATGAGTTATCATCTCATTATCCTCACCCTCAATCAATTGAATCACCGTTGCTCTTTGTGGAGCAACGGCTGAGATTGTTTCTATGTTTTTTTCTTCTGCAATTTCTTCCGTATTACCAGATTCTAATCTTCGGATATCCTCCTCCAGTCCTTCTATTGTTATTATATGGTTTGGTTCTTCTTCCGATTCCTCCCCGGCATTAGACGCCATATAAAACTCCGGAATCTGAAGTGTGGAAATGTCTTCTACCGGCTTATCTGTAACTTGCACCTGTTCTATCTTCGTCGGTTTACTCTCGGAACGCTTTACCGGGATATGGATAACAAAAACACAACCGACAGGAGTATTATCCATTACGTTCACCGTGCCATCGTGAAGTGTGACAAAATCACGTACAATACTCAGACCACCTCCGCCATCTGAGATATTCATATCCGGATTATCCACTTGATAAAAACGTTCGAAAATGCGTTCTCTGTTTTCTTCTTTAATGCCGACACCTGTATCAACCACTCTGATTTCCAGCATTTCCCGAGAATCCTGTCCTTCTACTAAACCGACAGACACATCAACTCGTCCACCATTGCAAGTAAATTTTAAAGCATTGGAAAGCAGATTCATCATCACTTCCCTCATTTTATCCCCATCAAACAACATATTCAACGAAGGAACTGCTGAATGAAAAATGAGAGAAATATCTTTCTTTTCAGACAAAGAGATAAAAGAATCACAAATCGTATGAATACAAGAGATGATATCATCATCAGACAGACTTAAATAATATCCATTCACATCAATTTTCCTAAAATCCAACAACTGATTTACAAGATTCAACAACCTTAATGCATTGCGTTGCACTATATTCAATTTATCCATCAGAGCAGCATCCGATTGATATTCCTTCATCAGCGTTTCCAACGGTGAGATAATAAGAGTGAGCGGAGTACGTAATTCGTGGCCGACATGAGTGAAGAACTTCAATTTCATATCTGCCTTCTCCTGATTCCTCTCTATTTCTTGCTTTATTTGCTGTTTTTTAAATTTATCCCGTTCTCCACGCAGAATCCAATAGCGTCCCAATATCAATACAGCAACCAACAAAAGGCTATAAACAACATATGCCCAAACGGAACGCCAAAAAGGAGGATAGATAACAATTTTCAATGAAGCTTCTTCATCTCCACCATATCCGTCACTGTTGACTGCTTTCACCTTCAGCATATAAGTTCCGGGAGCTAGATTAGTATAAGTCACTTTGCCAAAGGCAGTAGTCATCCAACCCTCATTGAAACCTTCCAGTTTATAAGCATACTCCGTTTTTTCCGGCAAAATATAGTTATCAGAAGCAAATTGTACACTGAACATATTCTGTTCATAACTCAATTTTATCTGATCTACCTTGTTCAACGCCTTATCCAAAATCACCCTACCTTCATATTCCTCACCCACCCCTACTTCTTCATTGAACAAGAACAAACGGGTAAACATCACGCTGGGACGTTTTTTATTGTATTTTATATCATCCGGACGGAAGCGGTTAATACCATACAGCCCTCCCATAAGAATTTCTCCAGAAGACAATTTTTTAATGGAACGCAGGTTGAACCCACTATTTTGCAAACCATCTTTGTCATCATAAACACAACTATGAAAAATATAGCGCCCTGTTTTTAAATCTACTGCCGGTATGACATTAGTTATTCCACGTGCTGTAGTCACCCATATATTTTCATTACCATCTTCTACTATTCCAGAAATGATAGGGCTGGAAACTCCTTGCTCCACTCCTAATATAATCAGTTCATCCGTTTTGGGATTATAAACATTCAGCCCCTCACATGTACCAATCCATATCAATCCACGGCTATCCTCATACACCTGACTTATATTCTGATCAGAAAAATATTCCTTACCAGATTTAGTACCTTCCAGATTAACCACTTTTTTAGTTTCAATATCCAATTCCGAAAGTCCCTGAGCGGTACCAATCCACAAAGAGCCCTCTTTTCCCATACACAAAGAGGAAACATAATCGGATATCAAGCCGGCCGAAGTTGTATTATAAGTGGTGAACAAACCCGTCTTGGGATTCAAACTCTGCACTCCCCCACCCAATGTACCTATCCATATAATCCCCTGCTTATCTTCAGCCAAAGCCAATACATTATTATGAGCCAAAGAATTTTGCCGTTCCGGTATGTTTTTTTTATAATGAATAATACGACCGTTATCATAACAAATCAAGCCTCCCCCAAAAGTACCAATCCAAAGTTTCCCATCACCGGCTTTCAAAATGCAAACAATAGCATCAGTAGTGAGTTTATCCATACCTTTCTGTGGAAAAGCAGCCCGGTTGCCAGTCACGGAATTCCAATATATGATACCGACATCGTTGGTACCCAGCCACACATACCCCTCTTTGTCTTCTTCAATGCAACTAATATCTCCTATATACTCTGCACCAAATTTAAAAGCACACTCATTAAAATAGGAAATTCCTTTTTTATAAGTCCCCACCCACATAGTTTCACTGGAATCCTCGTATAGAACCATTACTGTATTATTTTGCAAACTACGTTCATCACCTGTCTTGTTCCGCAACTGCCTCACTTCCCCTGTCTTCTTATCCAATATATCAATGCCATCCTGATCTGTTCCTATCCATATACGCCCCTGCTTATCCTGTGATACAGCACGGACCATGTTATGAGACCGACGCTTGATAATATTTGTCAGCCAAGACAGCCACTTTTCCTGTTCCGGATTATAAACCCATATTCCAAGCGGACTGTACATCCATATATCATTATCACGATCTACAAACAGAGTGAAAATTCCCTGCTTGTCAGTTCCCAATTCCCCAACCAAATCATCCTGCTGCCATTTAATCTCATTTGTCCGAGTATCCAAACAAACAAGTCTTCCGGTATTATATACCAACAAGATTCCCTTGCTACATTCTACAATGTCCGTAATATCACCTTCTGGCAACTGATGAGTATCAAACAAAAGCGGATACAGTAATTGAGATTCCGGAATGTACAAATAACAGCCTTTTCCTTTTATATAAAACCACATATTTTTATTATGGTCTATATATACTAATGCTGGAGTTCCGTCAATACCGACTTCACATAGCCATGCATGCACCTCCCTATCAAATGTTTCTGATTCCGAGTTGTAAATGACATAACCCACACCGGTAAGAATCCATAAATTTCCTTTATAATCTTCTTGTATGCTTTTGATATAATTATCAGGTAAAGAAGCCGGATCAGCATTATTACTACGAAACAAAGTCATCTGGCACCCGTCATACCGATTTAAACCGGAAGCTGTGGCAAACCACATAAAACCTTCGGAATCTTTAAATATATCAAGGACTTGATTGTTTGACAGACCATCTTTCACCTCCAAATGTTTAAACATGAATTCACTTGCATGCATCAGACTAGAAAAGCATAATAATGTAATGATCAAACATTTTTTTCTTATTCCCATAGATTTTAAAGGCTAATTATTTTTATTCCACTGCAAATGAAGCAAAAAGCTTGATAACAGACAAACTAATATCGGCTTTTTTATCATTCGATACCCACAATATGTTTCATTTTTCCTATTTTTGCAATTGAAATGAAAGCATTAACGGATACACAATACATACGACAGCTTGTCTCGGAGGGAGAACACTGTCATCAGGATTTCAAATTCGAGATTTCGGACGCACGCAAAATAGCCCGTAGCCTTTCCGCATTCGCCAATACCGAGGGCGGCAGGCTGTTAATAGGAGTAAAGGACAATGGCAAAATAGCAGGAGTCCGCTCTGACGAAGAAATATATATGATAGAAGCAGCAGCAACCATGTATTGCAAGCCCAAAGTAGAACTGGAAACGCAGACTTACAAGGTAGAAGGAAAGACTGTATTGGAAATACGTATTAACGAAACGGTTTCTAAACCTGTATATGCCCTAGATGAAACGAATAAGCCATGGGCCTATATCCGCATCAAAGACGAAAACATACTGGCCACTCCCGTCCATCTAAAGATGTGGCAACACAGCAAGAAACCTGAAGGAGCACTTGTAACATTTACCGAAAGAGAGCAACGGTTACTGGATGCCTTGAAAGAAAAAGAGAAACTTTCATTAAATCAATGTTGCAAACTTTGCAGGTTAAACCACAAGACAACTTGTGAACTATTAGCAGACTTTATCCGTTTTGGTCTAGTGGAACTTGTTTTCCATGGACATAAGTTCTATTTTAAATTAAACAAGGAATAAGTAAAATGGATATACTGACCCTATTAATCAGCAGAGTGAATGATGTGCTTTGGACTTATATTTTGATCATCATGCTGTTAGGATGTGCATTTTGGTTTACTTTTAAAACAAATTTCGTACAATTCCGCATGATAAGAGAAATGATACGTCTATTAGGTGATTCTACAGGCAAGACAGAAGGTCGCGAACACCATATTTCCTCTTTTCAAGCTTTTGCCGTTTCCATAGCTAGCCGCGTAGGAACAGGCAATTTGGCAGGAGTCGCCACCGCCATTACTTTGGGTGGTCCGGGTGCAGTTTTCTGGATGTGGGTAATTGCTCTTTTTGGGGCCAGCAGCGCTTTTATTGAGTCCACATTGGCTCAATTATATAAAGTACACGGACATAATTCTTTCGTTGGCGGGCCAGCTTATTACATGAAAAAAGGATTAAAACAGCCGTGGATGGGAGTTTTGTTTGCCTTTTTGCTTATCTTTACTTTTGGATTTGCTTTTAATTCAGTACAAAGCAATACCATTTGTGCCGCTTTCGAAGAAGCATTCAATATTCCTCCCAGCCTAATGGGAGTGATACTGACCTCGCTCACATTAATTATCATCTTCGGAGGCATTCAGCGTATTGCTAAAGTAAGTAGCATTATTGTTCCTGTCATGGCATTGGGATACATCTTTTTATCCCTTTTCATCGTAATTGTAAATGCAAAGCATTTGCCAGAAGTTATTGAATTGATTATAGCGAATGCCTTTGGCTGGGAACAGGCATTAAGCGGAGGTATAGGCATGGCATTAATGCAAGGAATCAAACGTGGATTATTCAGCAATGAGGCCGGTATGGGTTCCGCACCCAATGTAGCGGCAAGTGCCGATGTTACCCATCCTGTAAAACAAGGATTAATTCAGACATTGGGAGTTTTTACCGATACACTTGTCATATGTACCTGCACTGCTTTCATCATTCTTTTCAGCGGAGTAGCCTCCACAAAAGAAGCCAATGGAATAAAACTTACTCAAATGGCACTGAATAATGAAATAGGCAACATCGGAACTATTTATGTGGCGGTGGCAATTCTGTTTTTCGCCTATAGCAGCATTTTGGGAAATTATTATTACGGTGAAGCCAATGTACGTTACATAACTCATCGGAAATGGGCTATCCCCATTTATCGTATAGCAGTGGGAGGAATGGTTATGTTTGGGGCATTGGCCAGTCTGGAACTGGCATGGAGCCTGGCCGATATGGCAATGGGATTTATGACTATCTGTAACTTGATAGCCATTACTTTACTAGGGAAATATGCATTCCGTCTATTGGAAGACTATCGAATTCAGAAACGTAACGGGGTCAAAAATCCAGTTTTCACCAAAGACAGAATGAAAGATATTGAAAATGATTTGGAATGCTGGTAACACAAAGCAATTCCCCCGGCATCAACCATTCAATAAAAATGATAAATAGTAAAACAAAAGGATTTTAATCAAAAATGTTTCAGTTTTTATCGCTATCTTTGCAGACAGGAAAACAATATAATTTAAGAACACAATGAGCATATTTTCAAAATTATTTGGTAAAAAACAGACAGAAGGAGAAGAAACAAGCCGCATAGGTGGTATGGAAGACTTCATGACACTAATCCGTGTATATTATCAGTCTGTAATGGCCTGCAACATAGGTATCACAAATATTAATTTTTTGCCAGACATGGCAGTTTTCAAACGCACCCTTAAAATACCGACCCAAAACAACAAGTTGGGAATTGCTGAGAAGTCACGCTGCAAAAAGATGTTAGTAGAACTTTATGGTCTAAGTGATGATTTCTTTAAAGAAATTGACGGTTCTATAAAAAAGAATTGCAAGAATGTAAATGATGTCAAGACTTATCTTTTTATGTTCCAAGGATTCAGCAATGACTTGATGATGCTGATAGGTAATTTGATGCAATGGAAATTCCGTATGCCCAGCGTAATGAAAAAAATGTTACGTAACATGACCGAGAAAACAATTCATGATATCATGACCAAGACCGACTGGAAAGACGAAAGCGTACACAAGACCTGTGTTGCCATCCGTAAATACAAACAAGCCTTAGGATATTCTGAAAACTGGATGACGGAATATGTGTATAACATTGTATTACTGGCTAAAAAAGAACCAAAGCCAAAAGAATAATCATTAAAGATTTTATGAAATCCTTATTAAATATAGAAGAACATCCATTAGAGCCTTTTTTACCGGTTAACGCCAAACTACTGATGTTAGGCAGTTTTCCCCCACAAAAGAAACGATGGAGCATGGAATTCTTTTATCCCAATCTGCAAAATGATATGTGGCGTATTTTTGGAATAATATTTTTCCAAAACAAAGACCACTTTCTGAATCCTGACAAAAAGGTATTTGACAAGGAACGTATTATTGATCTTTTGAACAAAAAAGGCATCGCACTTTATGATACCGCTTCAGCTGTTCGCCGTTTACAGGACAATGCCTCAGACAAATTTCTGGAAGTTGTAGAACAGACAGATATCAGTTTGCTACTGAAGCAGATTCCAATGTGCAAGGCCATTGTAACCACAGGACAAAAAGCAACGGATATTATTCGTGAACAAATAAAGGTAAAAGAACCCGTTGTAGGAACCAGTGAACCTTTCGAATTCGAAGACCGGACAATGCGATTATACAGAATGCCTTCGTCCAGCCGTGCCTACCCGTTGCCCATTGAAAAAAAATCAGCAATATACCGGGTCATGTTCAATGAGTTAGGCCTATTAAACGAATAATGAACAATATTTTTTCATAAATAGGTTTGTATATTCCAAATATTACACTACCTTTGCAGCCGCAAACACGGGAGTAGCTCAGTTGGTAGAGCACCGGTCTCCAAAACCGGGTGTCGGGAGTTCGAGCCTCTCCTCCCGTGCAACGATAAAAAGCTGTAAGTCAAAAACTTACAGCTTTTTATAATTTAAAGGTCGGACAAATGTCAGACAAAAAACAAAATGCGATTGTTTAACCGTACTACGTTTTCACAAAAAACGTAGAAAAAAATGTTTTCCAGAAAAAGAAAAGGCTCTCCGCTGGCAGCAATAGTCAGCTACACCCTCCCCAAGTTACATACGGGAAAGACCTGGTATGTAGATTTCACCTGCTATGATCCGGCAGAACAAAAGATGAAACGGAAGAAATACATGCTCGACAGAATCACCAAAGTGACAGAGCGACGAAAAATGGCTGCTGAAATCATCACTAACACAACTCTGCGTCTGCGCTCCGGATGGAACCCATGGGCTGAACTGTCAAACTCCAGACAGTATACTAAAATCAGCGAGATTATTAAACTATACGACAAGTATTTGTCAAAGCTGCATGCAGCCGGAAGTATTAAAGACAGCACATTCACCGACTACAACAAAAGATTAAACGTGCTACGGAATTATATGGAGAACCACTCCCTACCCATTATGTACGTCTACCAATTCAATCTGTCTTATATCAGCGACTTTTTGGATCACATGCTTCTTGACCGCGATGCCAGTGCACGTACCCGAAACAATTATAAGATATGGCTGTCATCATTCTGCTCCTGGTTGGTTGAAAAACAATATATGGAAAGTAATCCCTGTGAACGTATCAAAACACTCAAAGAAGAAGATAAAAGACGAACCGCCATATCAGCGGAACACCTGCAACGTATCAACAAATATCTATCCAAGAACAATCCTTATTTTCTTTTGGCATGCAGAATGGAGTATTACACCTTTATCCGGCCCGGAGAATTAATTAATATACGACTACGGGATATCAACCTAAAGGACCAAAAGATATTGGTTGCATCGAATATCTCCAAAAACAGGCGTGACGGAATGGTCGGTCTCAATGATGAAATCGTCAAACAAATGTTAGAGCTTGACATATTCAGTCATGATAGCAATGATTATCTCTTCAGTACCGGATTCAAACCAGGAAAGAAAAAAATCACGACCCGCATACTCCGGAATGGCTTCTACAAAATGCGCTCCGCCCTCAAGCTCCCGAAAACATACATGTTCTACAGTCTGAAAGACTCCGGTATTCGTGATCTGGCTAACGCCGCCGGCATAGTAGTCGCCCGTGATCAGGCACGACATGCCGACATATCAACCACTAACAAGTATTTGCAGGGAAGCTCGTTAACCGTACATGAAGAAACCAAGCATTTTGAAGGAAACTTATAAAAAGAAGGTTAATACATAGTAAAATTACTATGTATTATTTGCACATAATAAATTTACTATGTATCTTTACAATGTCAATAAAACAAGAACCATGAATGAAAAAGAAGAAATTTCAGCCTTACTCCATCGTTTAACACAGTTAAAAATGGAGTTGAAGATGACAGAGTTCACGTTTAAGAACAACAAAAAGTTAACAGAACAACAAGTAAATTCCATTCTAGATGAAAAATTAAGAATAGAAAAATTCATCCGGATTCTGGAAAACAGATTGAAAGAGTTAGAAAATTAATTGTTAAACCAGTCCCCTTAAACAAGGGGACACAACCCTATATAATATGTCAGACATCAAAAAAGAATTGAAGGAACTGGAAGAGATCATGCATTCAACAGATGAAGACAGAGAACAAAAATTCGAAAAAAAGTTTCTCTACATCCGAGAACATTACACCAGCGAAGAAGATAATGAGGCTATTTATAACTTTACCCTAAACGGATACAAACAAATCAATAATGAACTGGAAAACATGACTCGCTATTTGGAACTCCAGAATCAGATCAAAAGCGTAAAGGAAATAATACCTGTCTCATATATCGCCCGGAACTATTTCGGGAAAAGTGCCGCTTGGTTACAACAACGTCTTTACGGTTATAAAGTAAGAGGTAAGGTATATACCCTTAACGAAAAGGATATCAAAACCTTAAACCTCGCGCTACAGGATATTAGCAAAAAGATTGGTTCACTCACCATCGCACTGTGATGGTCTGTTTTATTGACACGATCCCCGTAGTTGAACCGCTACGGGGATTTTCTATTCTAGTCAATTCTATAAAATATACCTTTCATCACCTTGTTTATCCCGTTCACATCTATCTCCGCCTCTATTTTCTCACACAAATATTGCTTGTTACCAATTAAGAACACTTTATTCACATCCGGCAGTTTATCCGTAATGAACTGAATAGTATAAGGAATATCGGAATGAAACAGGTTAAGTGATGACAATTTGTTGCCGATACTATCCGGACATACATCATTCAAGCTCAACGAATAAGGCATAAGTGTTGATACCAGCCCTTCAGGTCTTTGTTGGTAATCGGTAAACGGATAAGCATAATCAAATGATTGCCCGTTAACGGTATGGCGGTTGAATATACCGGTATTGATCGCAACCTCCATAATATCACTCTTTTTTTGCTTCTCCTGCAATTCCACATTACCTTCAATAGCCTCCTGGATATTGAAGGCACTCTGCTCGTAACCCACTTTATGAAAGCTCACGACCGGGATATTAAAAAACAAGGGAGTGTCTGTGCGCACATAATCAAAATTATGTGAAAGAAAAGTGTAAGTACCTATATTGTATTGTACTATTTTGGCCGGAACGATCCGCAAAGAGGCGCTCGTTTCTGATTCCGGATTCCGAATCAAGTCAGCATATAAGTTGACTTCACGAAGACTGTTTTTATCACCCTCATTATAATTAATGTAATACCGCCTGCCAACCACAAAGAGCGTCTTTTTTCTGTTCTCATCAGACATGGCGTTATAAGCTTGCACCAGTTCGTCGTAAGTATTGTATTCAGTCTTTTGAGCCGCCTCTATCAATTCCCTATCCAACCGTAAGAAGCCATCATCAGTCACAGACGACAAATCATAACTGACATTGCCGGAACTGATATCTTTATCGTCTTTTTTATCTTCAATCTCCACAGAATACTCATGAAGTACAGCGTCTTCATTAATCACCTCTTTATCAGAAAAAGAAAAATAGTCATTTAATTTGGCGAAACGAACCACTTTTGTATGTTCATCCACAATAGTAATCACACCCAAAAACTTCTCCAATTCATCAAAGAATTCTGAAACCGTCCAATGTGGGAGCGCACTGGATATTCCTAATGACGCCACCGCACTACAGACATACACATTACGCAAAAAATTATTATCGAAAAAAGAGGTATCAAACGTGTAACCAAAATGCTCCACTATTTTTGTAATCACAGTCATTAAATAAGGCTGAATACATGTACGCAAGAACTCCGGACAAGGAAGAAATCGGTTAGAGCCATCTTCGTATTGAGCATTATTATTCAAATTCTCCGGATTCACATCCTGATAGAAAACAGGAAGCCAGACAGATTCAACCTGATCAACCGATCCATAATAATCAACCATTTCAGAAGCCGGCAAAAATCCTCCAATGGGACGACCTACAACCGGTGTCCAATCACTACCTAAATCCAACTCATCCACATAGATATCATCATTGGTCAGCAAATTAAACTCCGCATTTCCGGACACCAGCTGCACTTTAACCCGTGTTTCTTCTACAGACATCAATACGGCACTGCCGGATAACAAACATCTGGCATCAACCATAAGGACGGCCGTCAAGATGGTTTTCTTCTTGGTCACATCGAGCCGGTTAATATGACCAAAAATCGCGTAATTGGCCGACATTGGAAGTTCTATATCCAATGAATAGTTGGAACTGCGTGTAAAATACGGATTCTCAGAAGCCAACGTAAAATAAAAATCTTCTGACAATACAGCCAGTTGCCCGTTTATATATAATTCCGTCATAACCTGTTGCGTGATTTATTGTTATTTAAACGATTGTATTCTTTTTGCGCCTGATTAATGCCACGTTTGCCTGTGACATACGTTTCAGCCACTAACGGTTCTTGAAGACGAGACTGGACTTTTTTCATTGTCTCGGTACATTCAACTACCAGCCGATGCAGTTCCAAATCCACCCCGCTTCCACCTTCGGATACTGGCACCACAGCAGACGGAGCAACCACTGCCGACACATCGCTAGCAGTCAGGCTGCCCACTGTATTGGTACGCTGTGCATGATCAATTAAATTAAGTACGGGACGAATAGCCGGATTCGCCACCGCAAAACGGTTGGCAACAAATTCATTGGAATGTACAATACCCTGAGGGCGATCCCATTCACCGGGGCCTGTGAAGCCTCCGGTATAGAAATTACCAATCATACCCTTAACAGCTGCAAATGCAACTTTGATGGCCGCAATCTGGGCAGCTGCTTTCGCTATACCAATGAAAGACAAAGGAGCAGTAGCCGCTGCATTTTTGGCTGTGATTTCAACAGCTGTGATTTCAAGGACCTTCTCCAAGGCATCAACCGCCATCAGCAGAGTCTCACGGAGAAAACTCTTCATTGTCAGTTCTCCATTAGCAATCATTTCACCTAAGGTCTGCCCATAATCCTCAGCTATCCCCTTAGCCATATCCGTATATTTTTGGGCCAAGGCCCTTTCTTTATCCTGAGCCTCTTTTCTTTTTTGGTATTCCCGTTCATCCTCCTTCAACCTGTTAGCGTTAATTTGCTTTTGGAAGTCTGCTTTTTGTTGTTCTGTTAATTGATAATTGGCCAGCATATCGCTATAATAACCGTATTCCAAATCAGACAAAAGCCGAAGATAATCTTCTTCAGATGTCAGGTTTTGATAATGATAACGGGCAGCCGATTCAATATCTAACTGATATCGCTTTTCTCTAGCTGTCAAAGCACGTTGCTGTGCCTCTTTATACTCTTTATCATCTTCTTGCCTGCAACGCTCTTTGAATTTAATTTGTGCATCTAAAATCTTTTGATTGATTTTTTCAATCTCATCCGGCTCCATACTGGCAACCTCTAGCTGTCTGTTCAAATGCCGCATTTCCAAATCTTCAACCAACCGGGCATACTCTTCTTGTGTCATCAAGTCACTGTCAATATACAATTGCTTGAGATGTGCCAATTCAGACAAATATTCTTTTTCCTCCTTGGCCAACGCATCTTTTTTCGCTTTCTCTTTATCCACGACTGTTTTAACACAAGTACAAGGTGAATTGCCACAAACCGGACATTTAGAACCACCTGCATTATTTGAAACTTGAATTTGGATTTTCTCTTCCATCATTTTGAGTAATTGAGCACGCTTATTTTCGAGTGCCTTAATATCATTCTGATAGTTTTCTCCTTGATTTTCAACAGCTCCAAATGTGAACATACTGCTTAGATTTCTCGGTAAAGCCTTAATAGCTCCCCAAAATGTTTTTCTCTCATCCAAATACTTTTTTTGTTTCTCTTTTAAAGAGTCAAGTTCTCTGTCAGTATCAACCAATCGACTTTTTGCAGATTCCACTTCCGCCAAAGTAAGCAAACTTTGAATATATTTATCCACCGACATCCGTGCATTATCGGTACTTATTGTTTCAAGATTTAAGTTACCTAAATATTCAGGTGAAATATCATTCAATTTTTTAATAGCCTTCAACCTGTTTTCTTTAGATTGGGACTCATTCCTTGCTATTTTATATAAAGTCTCAATTTGCGCTTTCTCCGCTCCTATGTTTGTCAATGCCTCACTTTGCACCTCATTCAAAAGTTTTTGAGCGCGGGTTGCTTCTGAAGTCCTGCGTGTGAACAGATATAAAGCTCCCACTACTGCTATAACCGTAGTCGCCACTGTTGCCAGTGGGTTTAACTTTAAAATCATAAAAAATGCCTGCATAGCCAATTTGGCCTGATTAGTTTTTCCGGTCAGTGCGGAAGTAGCTGCAATATACAACCAAGTAGAAGCTGCCACCGCCTTATCCCAAAACTGTTTCACCTTCAGCACAAGCACATATTGACCGGTTTCAGTCTTCACCTTGTTAGTCCAAAACCATTGCAGTTTCACCGCAACAATGTATGAAGCAAGCACACTGCCTGCATAAATCAAAAGCCGACCGTATTCCTTAATAAAGTCAATCACCGAAGGTGCCACCTTAATAAGCTTTGTAGTCCACCCGGTCAGCATATTCAAAGACGGATTTAATCTCTCCATCAGTTCAATACCCGTCTCTCTCAGCTGATTCTTCAGCTGGGCCATTCTAGCTTCATTCGTCTCAGAATTGATCGCAGCCTGCTCCATAGCCACATTAGTCCCTGTCACTGCCCTGGTATAATAATCCACCTTGTCCGCACCCTCTATCAATGTCTGCGCCACAGTATAGGTTTCTGCCCCGAATCGTTTAACCACTTCGTCAACCGACAACTTTTGCAGGTTCTGCAGGGCGGTCTGAAGCCCTACTATTTTCGGATTCGTTTCATCTGCACCAGTTTGCAAACGCAAAAAGAACATCTTCAGTCCGGTACCCGCCACTTCATCTTTGATACCTTTTTCTGCGAGCGTCTCGATGCTACCGACCAATTGCTCAATAGGCACACCTGCTGCGGATGCGGACACACCTGCCTTGACAACAGCAGACGTAATACTCTGCACGGCCGCGGAACCGTATTTGGAACCTGCCGCCATCACATTGGTATAAACAGCCGCCCGGTCTGCGGATTCTCCATACTGGTTCATTGACAGCGTAACCGCATCAACCGCTTCTTTTAAATCCATCTTGGCAGCCTTGGACAAACGCATCGCCTCAATGGTCACGGCATTCAACGCCTCTTTATTACCCAACAAATCCGGTTTGGCAGACCCTACCAACATATATGCCTCAAGAATCTCTTTACTGGACTGGGTAACCCGAAGTCCGGACTTGTGCATCGAGGTAGACAATATCTCAGCCTGTCGGGCAAGCCACTGAATGGATGCGTCATCCAACCCGGTAAGAGCCTTCAGATTGGCAGCCGACGCTTCTTTATCATCACGGTCTTTGCGCATCTTGTTCAACGTCATGGAAATGCCGGTAATGGCAGCTATACCGGATGCCGCCAACGCTCCCCATTTGGCCAAGCCATTATTAAACCGGGTCAACCACCCCTCAGATTCTTTCATCTCATCATTTACTTTACGAATCTCCGCATTGACCAACTTGAGTTGTGCCTGGTACTTCTTCCATTCTTCAGAACCTCGGGCTATGTGACCGGAGTTCAATTTGGCATTGATATCTTTCAACAGCCGTCGAAGTTCTTTCGGAGTGGCCAAACCAATATTGTTCATAGCCGCATCGATATTCCGGGCATTATCCTTCATAGCGCGCAATGTTGTATTGGTCTCTTTCAGTTCTTTTTGTAACCGCTTGACCTTTTTGGTATCACCCGCATTTTGGGCTTCGACAATCCTGGCTTTTAAAGAGAGCGCATGTTGTTCCATCAACTGCATCTCCTTTCTAGCCTGCTCCCCATTCACCTGGAGTTCAACGGTCGCTTTTTCATGTATAGCCATCTTTTTTTAACTCAAAAATAAGGTTATAAAAACAGTCGGTAAAAGACAAAAAAGCCCCGACTTATCACAAGCCGGAGCAATCATAAAACAAGGTTATTCATTATGAGGAATCGTTATTGTGCCGTCGTTGGAACACTATTTGCATAACGATAATCAGTATAGTTGCACAAACACAAGCAAAGCCGATTTGTTCAGGCAATGTTGGCTCTTTTTTATCCTGTATGATTGATGATTGCTTTTTCTCATGGATATCAGAAGTAGTTCTCTTATCAGCCTTGACATTCGTAGTATCGGCCACCACCGACTGTCTATTTGTTTTTTGATTGAAATTTCCCTCTACCTGTCCATCTGCCAATAATGGAGACTGACCAGTCAGGCTGTCGGGCGGTTTTCTTGTATCATAAATACGGAAATCAATCACATAATTTCCTTCAGTGGCTATCAACTCCCTTAAAGAAGTAATAGAACTATGTATGACGTTAACAGATTCGCCGGCACTGTCTTTTCTAATTACTTCTATATCGGACTTGACGGCCTTATGCGAACTACCACAAGCAAACAGCAGGAACAGGCACATAAAGGGAGCCAGTAATATATGCCGGCTTATCCAGTTCATAATTCTAACCAACATAAGCGATATCATTGATACGGTTCATCCATCCTCTCTTAAATTTATTATTAGTCGGACGCTGACGACAAATATCCTCGATGAAATCAAACCGTGCAATTTTGATACGATCGAACAATTCACGAGGATTTTGCCTGTTTATCGCTTCAAGTGTCTTGGGACCTACAATGCCATCCACCGTAACACCAAGCAAACATTGGGGGATCTTGATACCATGAGTACCGGAAGCCCATACCCAATCAACAAGAATATTAGCAACTGACTGGGATCCGATCTTATCACCCTGCCATCTGTCCCAATACATAGACTTCAGAATTTCCGCCCACTCCTCTTTCGTGAGATTTTTCAGACACTCTACAGTCGGCTCCGGATAACCTTTTTTCCGACAATACATTTCGTAAGTTACAATGGTCACACCCATATTGGTAGCCCCACCCAAATCATCAGGGTCATTCACAAAACCTCCCTCCCATTTTAGGATGAACGGTACAAGCTTTTTCACATCAGCCATTTTTATTTTCCTCCTTATCTTTTAATTTATCCACCAGATGGTTAAACTTGGTTGTTACATAAACTCCGATACCAAATATGCCTCCGGCATACATCAGGCATTGAGCAAAAAACCATAATACAGAGTCATGTATCTGCCCTGTAGGCGGTACAATAAAACCAGCGACAGACAATCCAACACCTGCCATCAACATACCTATTGCTGTACAAATCTGAACATCCTCTTTGGTATCCTTTTTCATATTTTACTAATTTTGATTCAAAGGAAAGACAGAAAATGAGCTTGTAAAAAGACAATAAAGAAATCAATATAAAAGAAGTTTTAGCGACAATAGATTATCGTAACGAACAGCAATGATGTAAACATTGTTATCCGTCTGATTGATTTCATATCTCATCTTGACAAAATTTCAGTCTATAAAGATTAAGAAGTAGCTTGTCGAACAAACATAATACCTAATCAAGCAGGTAAAGCCAAGAGGATATATCTAAAAATATAAAACAGATAGGACTTATAGAGTTCTATCCGATTCTATATTTTTTTATCCATAGAACTGGAATCTTCATGATTTTGTTTTACAATTTCAAGTTGTCCACGATTATATTTCTTATTGGCTCTCATCAAATCCTTAATCATTGTTTCATCCATCACTTCGGAATAAATCTGTGTTGTTTTAACAGAAGTATGCCCCAACAAACGCTGAACAGTGGTAATCGGAACGCCTTGATGAACCAGCAGGGTAGCACAAGTATGCCGGGCAGTATGAAAAGTAAACTTCTTCTCTATTCCTGCTGAAACGGCCAGTTTTACAAGTATCCGGTTTGTTTCTGAATTACAACCTAACGCAGCCAATTTTTCAATATTGTCATACTTATGCAAAATTCTTAAAGCTTTGCCCGAGAACAAAATATAAAGCGGAATATTCAGTTTAACCCCAGTCTTCATACTGTTCAGACAAAGCCATTCATGCCCATCAATCATCACCAGATTCTTATAATCCAGATGGCAAAAATCTGAAAACCGCAGACCGACATAACAGCAAAACAGAAAGGCATCAAGTATATGCCGATGACTGTCATGTTTTTCATCAATCTTTAACCGCTCTAATTTCTTAAGTTCATCCGGTAACAGAAAATGATGATCTTTTTTCTCTTTCTTCAACTTGTATTTTTTAAAAGGATATGCTTCTTGTGTAATATATCCCTGATTGATAGCTTCGTTGACAAGCGTCCGTAATTGACGCATGTGCTTATGAATGGTATTCACCTGCAATCCTCTAATTCGAAGAAAATTTTCAAAATCTTTTAGGAAGGTATAAGTCAGATCTGAAAAGTCGATAATAGTACGAAATTCTCTCAACAACGTTACAGTAGTCATCATATTATCTTTTGTGCTTTGTCTGCGGTCCGAGCTCTCTATTACTATTTTAGCAAACTTGATAAATGACACGGAAGGGCGTATTCCTTTTCTGACTGCCTCCTTTAAAAGGGATAATGTCACTTCAACCCCTCGTTTCCAATATCCTAATTCTATGGCTTGCAGCTCTAATATATGTTCATATAGCATTGCGTTCAACTCATTTGACTGGGGATGGTTAATCACTTGCGCTCCCTCACGGCTCCAACATTCCGGCTTGAGGTAAACATTGGTCTTTAAATAAATTTTCCTTTGATTGAGATAAGCTTCAATTTGAACTAATGCTGTGCCTTGCTTATTCAACTTTTTTTGCCGGTTGAAAACCAACCTGTATCGTATCTTCTCTAGCATATTTTTATTTTAAATTTAGCAACAATCTACAACATAATCAAATTAGACAACATGAAATCTTATTTCTAGATCTGGGGGAACTGATTGGAGTTACGACACCTACAAAAGATGGACTAATGCCAAAAAATCAAGTGTGCAGAAATATTGGAAAAAACGATAATTCGTACTGTTGTTTAAAATTTGAGATTAAGTCATTTGGTGAATGGGTTAATGGCTTTTTATATGTGGCTGACACTAATGGCGTCACTTCTACAATCGCTGTTTCTGCGACTATATGGAACACAACTAGAGTTTATTGCAAACTCATTAATGGAGGGAATGAATATATACAATCGATTTCTTACAAAAAAGAAGCAGACTCAATGTTGATATTCATTAAGATCAGTCAATATGCTAATATCTTATTTGCCCCGATGTCCAAATATTACGGTTCCTCTTTAGAAACAGTGTCATCAATTCCGAGTGACGCTATTAATGTTAATTTTTTAACATAAAACAAGTCGTAAGACCGACCTGGGGGAACTACTAGGTATTGATAATACTATTATTAAAAATAAAAATAGTAATGTGAAAGATTTTAATAAGGCAGTGGAAGCAGGCGTGTATCAAGTCAATTTAACTAATAACATCCCTCCTGAAGCCAATGGACCAACAAATCTTTATGGTAATGGCATTTTAATTGTTTTTACATCTATCCATTTTGTTGGTCAAATGTATATTCCTATTATGTTTACTAATATTAATTATATTTGCATAAGAGAGCGTGCAGAATCTATTTGGCAAGAATGGAGAAAATTTGATGGGACGAAGCTTTAAGCTCCCTTCTGGGGGAACTTCTACCTGTTGTGAGCGAAACAAGCAACGGACTTGCTTGGAAAGGAGGCTTTATAGAAAGATCTAAAATAATATCCAATATGTCTATTGACGATTATACTAATCCAGGAATGTATGGTTTAGATGGATGTCAAGATTCTCCATATAAATATGGCGGACTAATAATATTTAGAGCTAATGTTTTAGTTGTACAAATCGTGTATGATATGCAAGGTTCAAGTAGGCCCAAATATAGGCAGAATTGGGCTAATCAAGGTTGGCAATCATGGTATTCTTTTTAACAGAGGAATAGCATAAGCATGCTTCTGGGGGGACTGATCGGGATAAATAATACATGGTTAAGGTATAGAGATGTTAGAAGTATAGAATCTCAAGACATATTAGATTCTATGCAATATAGCGGAATATATGGGTTATCAGAAAAATCAGTATTAGAATATGTCCGTAATTGCATTTTAATTGTAGCCGGTAATCCAGGTGTCATTTGTATTCAAAAATTGTATAATTATGACGGAAGTATCTATAAATATCGAGTGAAATGGTATGGTAACAATTGGGGTAATTGGCGAAACGTATATTTTGTATAGAAAAAACTGGTGGTCCGGTACAAGCCGGTTCCACCAGAAGTTGATTAATCAGGTGTAGGTGTAATTATTTCGCCTGTAATACTAGAAAAATTAGAAAATTCTATTGTTGAAAAAATCGGTCTTGTTCTTCTAACCAATGAAACCTTATACGAAATAGAAGAATCATCCGACTTAGGTAATACATATAATTTACTATCCGCATATTTAAAATCGCACCAATTCTTTCCCATATATTTTATTTCTATATTTTTATCTCCTATAGGCATTGACATCACTCTATAAAATGCAGTATTAGCTCCTGAATAGATATATATTTCTATTAACGAAGAAGAAGTATATAAACCATTAGAATCAGCTTCATAGTCAATAATCAAGCCTTTTCCTCTTGCTATATCAGTTACTACAAATATTTTACTCATTAATCCATTCTTATCTGCTGTAGCCGTACCAATCAGTTCCCCCAGGACTTTCGCAGCAGCCGTTGACGAAGTCAAAGTCGGGTTCTTGGAACCATCCAAAGTACGGAGCCAAGAGAAGGTATCGGACACCGGCAACTGGTCTTCAAACTCATCTGTTCCGGCTGCCGCAGCGGCAGCGAATGTTGAAGTTTCTGACAAAGCCATAACCATTTTTGCAGAAACCATGTTAACCATTTCATCAACAGTAACCTGTTGTTCATTTCCTTCCGCATCAACCGCTTTAAATCCAACTATATTGTTCAAATCCAATTCACTCATAATATTCAATTTTATAAAGTTTCTATTTCAAATTCCAGTTTCTCGATGTGCTTGTCAATACATGCATTCACCTCCTCATTGAAGTTAGCGATATCCAGCTCCACACACCCGGCACTTGACCTGGCACTGCTGTAGATACGGACAAACCCGCCATTATTCAATGTTCCTTTGGCCAGCTTCAGTTTAGCCAGTTCGTCATTGATCCGGCTAGCACGCTCCAAATTCTCAATCTTCATGTTGTTCCTCCTTCTTTTTATCCAGATAATCATTCAACGAATCGGCCAGCAAGCCGGACAACATAGGGGTAGAACGTCTTATGATATCCACCTCCTCTTCGTCAAGTTCCACACCATCTACAGTCGACTTGAAGATTTTCTCCGCAAGGAGATGCGCCTTCAAGCCCGCTACGTTCTTATATATCCAGTCACCGAAGGCCTCAGTGATGTTACTGGCTATAAGCTTTTCTTTTTTAATCCCATCATAAATAGGGAATTGTGCAAAATTTATTCTCATACTTTATATTTAAATTATCCGCAATAATAATCTATCCATCTGCCTCTTGCATCATATACAAGCATGTGACTGTGCTGTAAAGGAACAAAAGAAGTATTTGTATCTCCATCATTCGCATTCATAAAAGTACCTCCCGTAAGTGTCACCCTTGCCGTATTGTATTTCTTTATGAACAACACCTTCCCAACATACGCATCAGGCATCGTGACAGTTATATCGGACGTGTTGGTAAATGATATTATATCATCATTAGAATTCAGCTTTGTACTGACCGCTACAGCCCTTGCATTCAGCGTAAGCCCACGTATGGACACATAACTGTCATTGTTCGGATGAAGGAAAATGTTACCCCCCTCCACGAACAGAGGAATGCTCAGGGTCTTGATGTGCATCCCGATCATGGCATTCGGACTCTGTATGTCAATTCCGGCATCATACGATATCCCTTCGATTGTGACAAATTTCGTGTTCCCTCCGATTTTTACACGTGCAAATGTCCTTTCGTTATAAAACTCTATCTGTCCGGCGGACAGGTTGAAACCGACATAGGAATCCGTCCCCTCATAAAGAGTTTTTGAGGACAACATGCCGGAATCTATGGAAAACGGACCGATACGTCCTTTATCCGCTGTGATTGTTCCTGTAATCTCTGCATTCTTACATTTGAAATACCCGGTTACGCCGTTGATAAGAAGAGTTTCACCTTTGTCATTAAAAGATTTGAGAACCTTGTCTTTGAACATAAATCCGGCTACATTCGCACCATCGGCAAACAGGGTGTCGGTAGCGATATTCACAAACTTCTGCATAGCTTCCCAGTTCGAATCCCCGTTGACAGATGTGGGTGCAGCTGTAACGGAAGCACCGTAATTCTTTACAAGGAAATTATAATAAACTCCCCCTATCAGATATATGACCTTATCCCGGTAATCCGCATTCCAGACATAAGTCTGTCCTGATGTGAATACACCTCTGTCACGGGGAAACGCACCCGTAGCTCCTGTTGCTCCTATGGAACCATCATTTGCAACACCCACACCCTTCTCGGCCACATAATTGTCATTCCAAGCAGCAGCATCGGAAGCTGATTTATAAGCCCGGACGGCAAACTGGGTGTATCCGGCTGTCGCAGGTACGGATATCTGGCTGTTCAGTGTCGCACCTACATGAGCCAGCCAGCTTCCGTTGTATTTGCGGGCTGCCAGATAAAGCGTGCTGCACGTGCTTACATTGCCTGCCACATTCTGTTTGCAAGTGACAAGGAATCCAGACGGGGATGGCGTGCCTGTTGAAGTGAAGTTGATCACGCTGACAGGACTGTCCAGCCAGTAGGATGCCGACGGTCCGATGGGAGCAACCATCTCCTGCCAGTCCGCATGTACCGTCCGGTTCGCAGATCTGCCGGCGAGGATGTATCCGCCGTCTCTTTTCCTGCGGAGTCTGCCGTTTCTGAACTTGGCGATTTTAATAGGAGGGTTGGAGGTTTCAACCTTGCTTAAGTAAGATCCTCCGGCAAACGATACTGTACTGTTCTTGGCATACGGAGTATTGGCGGATTCCCAATGACCGGCTGCTGTGATACTCTCACCATCCTTTCCGTCACTGCCGTCCACAACCATCGGGACAGTTTCGACATCAACCGCCTGACCGTTCACGTAGAACACGAACTTCAAGCTACTGGTAAAATTACCGGAAGCCACCCCGACACCATCACCGATGGGAACCTCGGCCGCACCGTCACGACTGTACTTTAACTCCCCGTCCGTTGTGGCCGTAGTGACCGCACCGACTGTCTTCATACGCCGACAGGATACCGAAGCCACACTGTAACCGCCGTTCTTGTTCTTGCTGACCATCGTGGCCGAAGTGACAAGGCTATAAATTACCGCATCAGAACCGTCCGCCCCGCCACGGACACCGGTTATCTTGAAAGTCAGTTCACGGGTATAGAGCTGCCCGTTCTTCATTGCAGCCAATGTGATGGTGACCGTATTCTGTTCCGGAACCGACTTTCCGGCAGCGACGGATATCGCCACCGCTCCGGTGGCCTTGCTTGTGCTTGCCGTGAAACCGGCAGGCGTGCTGACAGTCAAAGTCTCAAGGGTGAGTTTCTCGGTACCGTACCACATGGACACATGGGTAGTCCATGACTGTGCGGAAGTAGTAACGCCGGTACTGGTAAGAGCGACGCTCACCATCTCATTGTCAAGGTCGGCCATGACATTCGACTCCCCGTCCTTACTCCAACGGTGCACAGGGGCCGGAGTGCTCCATTCACTCCATACTCCATCACGCTTCACACGTTTGCACGCCCATTCCACCTGATGGTCGGCATCCACGCCAAGAAAATCATCTGTCCAGCCTTCCGGTATATAATCATCCTGCTGCTTCGATTCCGGCTTGTCAGGGGTAAGGCCGATGATGTTGGTACGGGTGTAGATCCACTCGTAACCTTTGCCGTCCTTACCGTCAGTTCCGTCTTTGACCATGACCATCCACAAACCATTCCGGTATATGTAAGTACAATGGTCAGCCGTATTTCGGTAGCTGTCACCCTCCTTGGGATTGGACGGATGGAATGCGAATTCACCAAGGAAGGTGATGCTTTCGCCTTTCAGCTCACGCCCGTCCAAAAGCATCTCCCAGTCTTCATGCACGGTCCAGTCGGCTGACTTCCCGGAAAGGATATAACCGCCATCCTTTTTGCGACGATAACTGCCATTTTTGAACCTTGCGATCCTGATAGGAGGATTGGAGGTCTCCACCTTGGATATAAAGACACAGTTGGCAAGAGTTACCATTGTATTGGCACTATATGGTGTGTTGGCGGATTTCCAATGACCGCCACCGACTACAGACAGCCCCGGATCACCCTTGTCACCTTTGGCGGCTGATACAAGCCAGTCCGGATTATTTTCGGACGGCTCGGAAGTGGTGCCCTTGTCATTGACGCACAACCATGTGGAGCCATTATGGGGCACACGGGAATAATACGCATACTTCCTGCCCGGCTCCCAGCTGGGGAAGTCGATAGGAACGCGGACTGTACTGCCGGTAATTTCATCAATTTGAAAAATCAGTCCCGTCATGATGATATCCTGCAATACCGCCGAAAACCTGTCGCAGTTGATCCCGTTGATGGTCATGCCCTTCTTCTTGCCGAACCAGCTCTTCATTTGTGCCGGCTCCGGGTCCCAGGTGTTGGCATTGTCAACAAGGGTGATGCAGCAGTTGCCATCACGCACGTCTATGATGATATAGGTCTGACGCTCCTTGTCGGTGAAGTTGCCCGTCTGTCCGAGACGCATCTCGTTATGGGGGACGAACTCATATCCGGGACGAGGAACCATCACGAATGTCTTCTCATTGTAATCTGCGGAAGTGATACGGTACTGTACCTTTCTGAAACCAATAAAGTCACCGGTAGTGACGCTTTTGTCATGCCAGAAGCCCAGGAGGATATCGTCCGGCTTTTGCCCCAGCGGCACACCATCCTCCAGATCGGGGGTGATAGTATAGCTGCCGTCACTATTGGCGACAAAGCTTTTTATCTTCAGCCCTCCGCCGGGGCTGATGGTATTATATCCCTCAAAATAGGTCTGACGGTTGAAACGAAGTTCGGGAACACTCAGGGAGCTACGCAGGACCAGAGCCTCCAGCTCGGCACGGGCGTCCTCACCGATATAACCGCCTTTAACACCAGTGAAAAAGTCACCGAAAGTAAGACTTTTACCTATTTTCGCCCCACCCAGCAAAGAAAGCAAATAATCAGTAGAATCCGGCTTATCCTTATGAATAAACATATCATCCAACTCACTTTTGTCAGACAAGGCATCAATCATGGCCAACAACAAAGAACCGACACGCAATGCCGTATTCGCTCCGGCATTACGCTCATCTCTTATCTGCTCCGCCAGTTTTTTTAATGTGTCTTTAATATCCGCCATTTACTTTTTTATTCCAAAGAAACAACAAAGCCCAAAACCGTAAAAAGACATTATTTCTTTTTATGACGCCCCCACAAATGTGAGCGCATGGAGGTACTGCGCTTGTGATTCGCCTCTTCAACCTTCTCCACGAGCAGACCACAGAACTCCTCACCATACATATATGCCATCTGCTCTTTCAAGACCATGACCGAAGCAAAATAGGCTCGTGAGAACCATTCACGGGGAGTTCGCGGCCAACCTTCTGTAACCTTGCCAGACTTTTGCTCGCGTACCCGTTCCTTTCTATTTGACCAGTCCAAAAACTCAAGATTGCCACCATTGCCATGCTTATACCCACGCCCGGTACCACAATCCTGATAAATGCCATACTCCAAGAATTTATGCTGAATGGTAGCCAAGCCTTGTGTGGACGATGCCACATTGCCCGTGATATCATTGTGCAAGTATGCAGTATCATATACTTGCAAGCGCACAATTTTCTCACGCCAAATGGTTATCATCATCTCTTGCCACGCATCGATGTATTTTCTACGGTCTTCATCTGTGGCCGCCGGACGCTTCTCATTCCTCCCACTCATCACTGTCATAAATTAGAGATACCGGTTCAGAAACATCAACCATAAAATACAGACCCGTACATCCGGAAATAAAGTATTCACCCAGTTCACGTGAATACACATTATCCGTATTCAGGTACACCAGTTCGTCATCCAGATTCTCACGGTCAACCAGCATCCTGCTGTGCACCTGGCGGAACAGCTGCCGGCACACCTCCAGTGCCGCCTGGCGTTCCACCATATCACTGATACGATACCGCATCATGAGAAACACGGTAAAAGTACGCTTTTTAAAATATCCTCCGGAACGCTTCTCGGTCACTCCGTCATTCGTATCATCTACCGCGAAAAAAGCGGATTCGCGCCGAAGGTTCTGAAGAACCTCTTCAAGCGAGTTTATGCCGGAACAGACACACGGATAAAAAGCGTGCGCCTTGGCCAATTTGTTTTTTTTGCACATTCCTTTAAAATAGGACAGCGCATCGAATAAATTATTTGCATCCATATCTCTGTTGTAACTCCTGTGCCTCGCGGGCCTTCTCGTTCAGTTCGGTCAACGCCCGCCAGCAATCCATCTGCAATACTTCTCTCTCTTTAGTGATATCTCCGCCTGTCAATGCCCGGATCTCCGCATTGACGAGATCAAGCATATTGAGAGTTTCACCCTCCAACCGCTCCGGAGGACGGAACAGATAGGGAAAACATTTTGTAAAATGATTCTTAACCGATGCAATCCACAAGAACACGGACAGCAGTTCTTCTTCTGAAGGATTGAACCGGCGGGGATGCCGCCCTTGCCGGTCCACGTACAATAAAATTGCCATGGAACGCAGAAGAGCGTTATCACGCGTGTGTAAAAAGCCTTGATAATAATTCTCAATACTGACATACTCCTTAAACGGAACATCATGCAACCGGGCATCCACCGACCGGAACCTGCCGATCCGCCACAAGCAGAAAGGCGTGTCACCCGGACGCTCGATAAAGTCCAGCATGTGCAGGAAAGACTGTACCTGCCACGAATGAATAAAGAACCGGACCTTTTTCCGTCCGTTGCGAACAGAACAAACCCACCCGTCCTCCTGTCCGCTCAATACAGTGATCCCCAGCAGCCGGACAAAGATGTATGTCTTTGCCGTGACCGGATCAAAACGGGTCATGACATAACACACATAGCGCAACTGCCATTGCTCCAGCTTGTGCCACGCATCCGGCAGATGGAAGTTGATCAACCTATCCCCAAAAGTAGCAGGTGTCTTCTTTTTCATTTTTGTAGTATTCAAAATGTTTTACCTTATACGCATCGCTATCCTTATACGCCGGAAAATCGTCCGGACATCTCTCCAGCAGGTTAACCACATCCGCCAGTTCCACACGGAATGCCGGCAACTGCTTGTTGATCCAAAAACCTATCGCCCTACGGAGCGCACAAACCAACGGTATCTCGGCTTCAGCCAGTGACTTATACCGGATTTGTTCAAGCAAATGATCAAATAAAACTGCGGATATCTCGCGCCGGATATATTCTTCTGCCTCGCTGATTTGCGGACGAAGTTCGAGCAGATCAGTACGGATGGCTGCCGGTCGGCCTGCAAAATCACGCACATGAGCACCGGTATAGTAAAGGGAACTGATCACCAACCGGGCACAAACTGAGGAAGACCAAGCGTCATCACCAGTCATGCCCTCAATAATACAGTCCAGCGCATAATCCGCCTCACGCTGTATCTGCACGCGCAACGATTCAACCCGATCACGTGATGCCGGAGATATATTCTGGTTATTGACAATACCGAACCCCGTATCCGTCAGTATCAGATCCAGCCCCGGGATCGCCTGATAAAACGCATCAAGACAGATATAACGGCACACATTTTCTTTAACGGGCAGCGTATCCACATCCGTATCACTCCCCAGCACCGTGCCGAAGAGCTTATGTTCAGCCTGTTCAAACCGATCTTGTATCGCATCAAACACATACACGTTTGCCGAAGCGGCCGCAAAAACGACCTTCTCAAAAGTCTGTTTATCAATTATCATCTTCATCGTTGTTATGATTTATCCAGTTAGCTGTCGTCTTTTTGGCATCGGTATTCTGGTCCAGTGTCGTGAGCAGGATCATCGGCACATCCGGATAGACCTTCTCACCCCATCCGTTGTAATGAATCACCACATTATGCGGCGTGTACATCAGATCATGAAAGGCAATCTCAAGCGACTGCTTGAGAGTAAACAGCTCGCGCTTGTCAGAACCGGAGTTATTGGACTGTGACTTGCCCGGAGTGGCCCCCACCAGATTGGGATGAATATTATCACCATAACAGGTAATATTGGATGCCTCTTGAATGTCTTCAGACCAGTCGCCACCCTCTTTAGTCGTATCAATCACATTGATACGCACCATACGGTTCTCCTTGCCGTTAGGATCGATGTAATAACCGGTAATCCAGACCTTGCCGGAATTCTCGATGCCGGACACAAAATTTTTAATATTCTCTTTTTCTTTCTTGATGCGCTCCAGCTGCTTTACAGGCTCGGTTATGTGCTCTTCAGCCAACAGATTGGACCAAAAATCCTTGTGGACTTCAACCTGGTACTTAACCGTCGCATGATTCTTCAGCTTGGCTTTTTTCCCCTTACCAATCAACCGCTTGATGTCAAACCAGTCGCCTCGAAAAATAGAAGTATAGTTGGGTAACGGATAGTATCGGCAGCCGGGTGTCGGAAAACGGACCAGAATGGCAAACTTGCGGTCTTTGGTGGGTGGGGACTTTTTCCCGTCCTTGCCGGGTTCACGCCCCATCCGGACCTCAAGATCACCCAACGGGTCTTTTTCGTCAAGCAGCGGCAGCACCTCGATCTCATCCTCACGCAAGGCCGACTTCCGGAAGTTGCCATAGAAAACATGATTGATACGCCCCTTGTCATCCGCCTTTTCAAACCGGCAATAACAGGCCTCCTTGTGCCGGAGCCTGACAATCCGGGAACCGTCAACAGACAGTATGATCACCGACACACAGAAAAAATAATACTTCATATCTGTCGCCTGTTCAAGCATGAAGGAGGGTATACTGTTATGCAGCATCCATTTTTTAATTTCCTTATCAACAGTCGGTCTGCCGGTATCATAGTCATTATACTTCTGCCCGGCACCGTAACAAGTAAGCACATTGAACAACTTGTTCTGAGACATCACCTCGTCAACCCCTATCAACCTGATCAGCTCATACGGCAGCCTGTTGTCAGCGCCCCAGTTCACGTATTTATAACCTTTCGCCCCCGGCAACGTCGTCGAGGACACATCTTCGCCATCCTCGTCAAAAACCGCCGAACTGTCCTCGACCGTCTCCATGGACGCCTGCACGCCGGATTTGCCTACCTCAAACACACCTGAAGGGATATACTCCAGCCGCACCCTGTTATTTGTCTTATTTTTCATAAATAAACCTCCATACCATTAATTGAAAACAATGTGATATCACGCAACCTGCGCGGCAGTCCGGAATTGGGACACTTGACCAGATGCGTGCCTCCCCGCCAATGGGAACCGATACAGACTACCCCCTTGTACTCAATGATGTCACCTGTGGACAGTTTCCAGACACGCAAATCAACCGGCTGTCCGGATTCCAGCAGCCGGATGGCATCAAGCCTATGTATTACCTTTATGCCCATATCACTCAAACGTATAATCAAATGTATTATCAAACACACGTCCGGCACGCGGCAACTGCAAGATATTGTGATTACGCTGCGCATACCGATAAGAGAAAGTAAAGAACGGCAAATGATCCGGATCGTTGCTGCGCTTCGATTCCGACTCGGTGATGGTAACCTCCTTGCCCACTGTCGTACCGTCCAGCAGATAAATCTCTTTAGACCGGAACAAATCATCAAGCCACAACGCCATCTCATGTGTCAACACACCCGTATTGGCCTTGAACACCTTGGTCTCATCAATCCGATAATTACGGAACATGCCATTAGTGTAAGCGGTGGACCGGACGTATTCCGGCTCCAACGCATGAGTTCCGGTACAGTAAACCGTCTCCTGGCACCCGAAAGAATTGGTGAACAACAGAACCGGAGCGACATCGGGCGCATCAGGATCGAGTGAGAAGGTCTGCGTCCGTACTCCGGCACGAATGATATAACGCACCAGCTCGAAGCCCGGTTTGACCAACAATTCGGGAGAAACTTCTACCGTGACGATCTTGTCCGTATCTGTCACCTGCCGCAAACTCACCTCACGGGTAGACAAACCGTCTTCGTCACGGTAATAGACACAGGTAGCGGTCACAGGACACGCCTCAGTCGTGACCAGATGCACGAACTCCTTGCGCCCTATCGCCGTAACCTTCTCTCCCATCAGCGTGGACAAAAAATAGCCCGCCATAAAATCCGCAGCCGGCATGGAGGACTCCGCAGCACAGAACTGCACCGTAAAGTTTTTATTCTGTTCGGATGATCCGTCCGTTATCCGATAACCGCACCGTTCTATCAGGTTTGTCGCCAAATACGGTTCAATCAAGCCCTGCAAATCATTGATGGTTATCCGGCCGGAAGCATCCGGAATGTAAGTTTCGGACAGAATCTCTTTTTCTCCGACTGTCAATGAGAGAACAGCCTTATTCTGATCCGTAGCGAACACCAGCTCGTTCAGTCCGGAACTGAAGGCATAGGCCGGGATATCCTTTACTAAAACTATCATATAACCTTTTTTATTTCAAAAATAAGGCAAATACCACGAGCAATAAAAGACAGGGACACCCTGTTTCGCAACAGAATGCCCCCTATGTAAAATGTATAAAAAAATGTTTCTTATCGACGCATCATCATCCATTTGGGACGATTGTCACTGTCTATATGGATGTGATAGCCTGTATCACGCATCATAGATGCAATATCCTTCAAAGACAACTCCACCATATCAGACAAATCATCTTGAATATCTTGTGTACTTTTCAACAACACACCATCACCATCGGGCTGATCAGCCGGAAGAAACGCCATCAGATATTCAATCAATACATATTCCTCTACACGAGATTGATTGGGAGTAGAATTATTTTTCATGATCCACCTCCTTTTTTACATACTCATTAAGGAACAGAGATAACCGGACCAGCTCCTCACGGCTGAGATTTATTTCATCATCACTTTTTGGTTTATATATCTGGTAACTCACCGTTTCATGATGTTCGCTACCAGTTTCAATCACTTTGGATATTATAAATTCATCTTTCATTTCATACCTCCTTCCAGCATTTTCGGGTCTGAGGCTTCACAGAAGCGGAACTCTCCACGTACAGGATAAATATAAACTATAAAAACTGTATTAAATTGATTCTTATCGGGATAAACTGAGATCTGTATGTGATTACCTCTTAAAACATCCACACGAAGCGGTTTGGTTCTTGGAAACTCTTCATCCAACATGGACGCTTTGGCACGAACAGCCTCAATAAAGGCATCACGTGACAGTTCATCAGGAATCAAGACATGAGCGAAAGTGGAAATCCATTTATTCATAGCCCTGCCTTTATTGTTGACAGACAGGTAAGTTTTGGGCTCATCAATAAAGAATTTCATCGTAGACCTCCTTTCTTGCAAAGATGTAACGACACAACAAACCAAGCCAGGCAAAGCAGGGCAGGAACCACGGACACACATGAGGCACATATCAATGCGGAGAATGAAAGACAGGCGTGACCCATCAATAACATTTGAAGATTGTTTATGGAAGATTCCATCACAAACGAGAACAATACGTTCTCAGAATTCAACCATAGAGTAAAGGCTGAATGTTCCGCAGACTTTGCGGATAATACAAGTTCGTTTCTCATTTTTGTAGTGCTTTAAAATGAAACAATATATTTATATAGGGAAAAGAAAAAGTTCCGCTCCCCGTTGCACTACACCTTGAGAAAGGCAGTGGGCGCATTAACGCTCCACACGGGACGGAACTATATGTATAGCCATGGACACAAAAAATGCCCGCAGCAAGATTATTGGCGAGCCTTCTCGCCTTTCTCAAATGTAGTGCGTCGCAAAGATGGGGATTATTTTTTAATCCACAAACTTTTGAAGAAAGTTTTTTGAAGGCAGAACCTGCCAGTGCCATGAAAGCCAAGGAAGCATGAGCCATAAGGCACACCTGACGGTTAGACACTGATTCTTCAAGTACGGAAGAAAATAATTGATTCTCACGGTTCAGCCACATAGTTAGGACTGACGATTTGCTCACGACATTTATGTCGGTAGCAGGAATTGAAACTGTTTGTTTCATACGATTATGGTTTTGTTTAGCATTTTAGACAGATAAACGGCTGTCCTATCCCGTGTCGCTAAACAAAACCATAATCCACTCCGCAGAGCAAAAATAGTTGGGAAAGACAGCCGTAACTTTATCACAAAAGTTGTGACTTCTACAATATCTTAATCTATTAGGCACAAAAAAAGCCCATTCATCATGAGCATTAACCGTTGCTCTAACGTCATGAACACACATGGTTTTGTTTAGCACCGCAAATATGAGGATTATATTTGAGAGTGCCAAACTTTATTTAAAATAAATCCTGCTGTTGTGGGATTTTAGTCGATTCTTTATATCGTTTTACCATATCCAGCATTAATTCATCACGATCTATAGCCGCCTGAATACGTTCATTCAAATCAGCTGAATTCTTCTTATCTTTCAGATCTTTTTTATTCTGCAACACATGTCCTCTTGCACGTGAATCCATATAATCAAGTACTCGTTCTTCTGTCGTAAATTTCAGCTTTCGATAAGGAGTATTACTTGCATTAATTTTATCCTCTATCATCTGTATGAATGCATCTTTATCACCCAGTTTAAAACGCTGCATCATATTATCTGATAAAATAACAATCGTAATGTCCTTATCAAAATCTACCAAACGAGCGTATCCACCTACATTACCCAGCATCTGCATAAAAATATCTTTCTTTCCAGCTAAACCTGCTGAAATGAAAATCTCTTTTCCATAAAAATTGATATCCCAACTGTCCATGAATATCTTAAACTCTAACGCTTCATACGTTAAGTTTATCATTGTTTTTATTGCCATAGCACTATTTTTTAAAAAATTTCAGTCTTATACTATCCATCTCAGCTGCAATATATTTTTTCCAGTCAATTTCGCTCTGCAAGCCCATCATATCTATAAAATCTGTTTCAGAAAGCAATTCTATTTCAATGCCTTCTTCTCTATATTTTATAGCTTTCTTCTGTTTACTACTTAACCCATCCGGTCCAACTTGTGATGGACTTTGAGCACCAACAACCAAATAGTTAGTCGCTTTTGTCAAATTGCCTAAACAATGTCCTCCTATCCGACATACATAATCTTCCGCCTCATTTCTTGTGAAATATTCTAGTTTACCTGTAAATACAACATTCTGATCAAAGAAGGGATTACTTTCATCAAACTTTTCAGAATCATATATTTTGTCCTCTATCTCTTTTAATCTGTTTTTATAAATACGTTTAATATAGCATTTATTATAAGCAGCTAAAGAAACAGCACCTAACACCAATCTATTATTTTCGGCAAAATCTATCAAATCCTTATCTTTCTTAGATTCGCACGCACGGATGATTAACTCACACCAGTTTGTAGCCAAGTTCAAAGGCATATTATCTATGACTTCTATTTTAAGTAATTCACACAAATCATCGAAACGATATGAATATGTTGATATAGCGCAGCGTATTATATTTTTAGCAGTAAGAACCCTAATCGGAGCACAATCTATATTGTATTGTGTTATCACATTATGTAATACAGTTGTATCATATCCATCAGCCGGTGATACCAGAACTGGAAATTTTTTTATAAAAGAATAAAGTTCCTCCCAGTGTTCTATCAAAGTTCCTTTACCCCGTAAGTCTTCTAAACTAAGTCCTGAAGTCAAGAAGTCAAAAGGAGCATCTTCAGGATCAACGAATATTTCTTTTTTGGATACAATACTTGCATCCTTAACCCCTATAAGAGCTATCCGACAAGGGGCATTTTTATACTGGTTGCAACACTCAACGCGTATTAATGCAAAATTCAAATTATTCATCTGTAAATAATCTATCCCCCATACCGTGCGCTCACCGGAACCACCCGGAACCTGTCTTGCAGATTACACGATATGAGGGATAGAAAAAATCGGTTTATTTTGAGCATTCAAATATGGTGATAATATTTGAAACTGCAAAAGGGAAATCGTATCTTTGTAAAAAATAAAATGATTATGACAATAATACAGTATATTAAAGCCAATTACAAAAGCAGGGACAAATATCTATTCATCATGTGCTTTATCATCAGCTTTATAGCATCCATGATAGCAAAAATGATATAATAGATCCTACAATCGCACCTATTATTCCGATGATTATTTCTCTCTTGAAATCATTCTTTTCTCTTTTTATCTCTGTCTCAGAAAGAAAGTTTTCATAAGAATTCAATCCCAACCGCATCGCCTTTTCTCCTTCTTCCGTCAAGAAGAACATTTTGCCCTCTCCTTTCAATAGCTTAGACCCCAACAGAATTCCTAATACAATATTGATGTCTTTTAAACTATACAGAGGTTTGCCCACTCTGAAATACAGATAATCTTTTACGCCTAAATAAGACCCACGACCATTATTGTATGTATATTGTAAAATGGCATCAGCTATCTCTGTTTGAATCTTGTTCATTTTATAAAAAAACATCTCCTCATATCGTGCGCCAACCGGAACCACCCGGAACCCGATTTTACGGGTTACACGATATGAGGAGATGCAAATCGGTTTTTATTTGGCAATGTAAAGTTAGGAATTCTGTTGTGATTAACAAACGAGAAGAAAGAGAAAAATCCCGTCAAGAAAAACTTTATTTATTCTTCTCCATCTGTAGCATTCATATCTTTAGGCTTTAAAGTATTTTGCTCACAAGCATCATCCCCCTTCACCTCAACAGTATTATTTGTCAACAAATCTATTTCTTTATCAAACAGTTTAAATATTCTTTTAGTAATCATCAAAAGATTAAGCATTATATGCACTATACCACCATAAAACAATGTTCCTATAATAGTATATATCAATCGATGGTAGCTTATTGAAATATTTATATATGAATTAACTATTTCAAATCCAACTTGCTTCCCATAGTTCAAATTCATGAATAATGAAAGAATCAACATTAACAAAGAAACGGGTATCAAATAACAGATATTATAAAATGTTTCTTTAATCAACGGAACTCTTTCTTTATTATGTCTAGTTACTATTTTATTCATAACAAAAGAAATCAGAGTCGCAAGAAGATTAATGAAAATAGGGATAAATATCGACAGAAATAAAGTCAGAGTGTTCATGATTTCCTTTGAATCCTCATAAAACAAAAGAGCAAAGGAGAAACCAAGAGCCAATGGTATAAGATAAAAAACCAACCAATTGCTGGTTTCAGATTTTAGAACCTTATTTTGGCGTCTAAATATTTCCGTAATATCAATAAACGTAAAATTCATAATCAACTAAAAATAGAGAATTCTGTATGTTCTTTTATAAATGCCTTAGCCTTTTCTTTTATAGAAGCATAGGAAGAAAATCCTTTAGCATTAGTATCAACTATAAGATCATAATAAGGGCGAATTAAATCTTGCTGCATACTATTCAAGTACAATGTACGCGTTTTAGCCTGCTTCCCTGTTCCTATAGTCGTTGTTACCTTCCTATTTGCATTATCAAATATATCATTTAATTCTGAACTTTCAAACAAAACATCCTTAGAATTGATCATTCTTTTAATATCATTTTCTTTATCTTGCCCCAAATTGTTCTTGAACTTTACGACCAACTCCATTGTATAATCTGCCCTATCAAGATTTCCAAAATAACGATTTGCCGTATCCGAACTTTCCTTGCTAGCCGTTAAAGTAACAGAATTATATCGTCCAGTGTTTAGTTCCTCCAAATACGAGGAAAGTATGATATTTGTTTTTTCAATAGAATATCCTTTATCTATACCATAATAATTATTTATAAATGTTTTTAACAGGATTGCCATCAAGGGGAAAATACCCTCATTATCTGTACGTTCCAATATCAACAAAGCTTTAGAACCACGACGGGGAATTTTCAAGAAATAGAAAAAAGGCTTAATTATAGCCTGGTCTTTATCTACCTTATACGCAACATCATTAGGAGAGTCTTTATCTGCAATTTCATATTCTTTACCATACGCACCTGTTTCTATTATTCCGCAAATATACCTTTCCGCTACATTCCTATGGTGATACTTGACCGTTTCGCCTTCAGCATTTATTTCCTCAGCAGGAATTCTTACAGTTCGTTGTAGGACTGGTATATCTCCTGTTTTATTCATATCAACATGATGTACAAAACCACAATCCTTACTTGAGAGTATATCAAAAAAATCAGGATCCTCTCCAAAATCTAATAATTCTCCTCTTTTTTTTATTTGAATGCCAAAAACTTCTATAGTAGTTCTCATAGTAATATGGCGAATCCCTTATCAAAACGCGCCCAAAGGTATTAGTGTAACCTTAACCCGATTTTACGGATTACGTTTTGAAAAGGGATTCATGTCCTGTTTTACCAGTATTTATGTCACTAAATTTGAGGGCAATGCAAATATAATAATAATATCTGACAATGCAAAAGAATACTTTTATTCCAATAAAAAAAGCTCCCACCCCGTGGGAGCCTGACTAATCAAGTTGCCTGTCATGCTGTCAAACAATAACTACACAACTGATAAGAACTCTTGACCGATACGATGAATACCGTCAATAATACGTTTCCGCTGCTCCTGGCGCGGAGTACGCAAACCGCTTGCATAATGTGAAAGTTGCTGCTGGTTGATACCCGAAGCCCGTGAGATGGCAGCCAACGAAGTGAACTGCTCGCACTTACGAAGTAAGGCAGCCATTCCCAATTCAACATCAAACTCATAATCACCTCGAACCAGCCAATCGGGAAGCACCTCACCATCCTGCACCAGCCCTTCAATATGCTCACGAACCGCAGCAGCCAGTTCATCCATTAGCCCCTCATAGCTTTTGGATGTAGCGACAACCATTCCGCACAATACATCCTCTTCGGTGACCGCACCGAAATTCTTGTCACACCAATCTACTTTTACTTTAATCTTAGCCATAATCCCATACTTATCTTTTTAGCAGGGTGTTATTTCCACCCTGCCTGTTTCCAAATACTGTTTAATAAAAATTGACTCAAAACCTCACTCTCATGCCCTCTGACCGTCACCCTGCCTTTTTTTGTCGGATGCTTGAACTGCCGGTGATCGCCCCCTGAGCCTTTCAACTTCACCCATCCATCAGCTTCGAGCAATTTAATCACCTCTCTAACCTTGTATTTTTTCATTATGTGTTTATTGTTATTGTTTGACTCCACAAAGATATAAATATTTATATCATTCACCAAATAAAAAACGCATAAAATGATATTATTTTTTATATCATCCCCTCCGTGGTTGAAGGAACGGAAAAACAAAAAATTCCGCTGTCCCGTCGGCTGCCGTCGTGTGAACTTGTGAGCGCGGCGGCAGCCGACGGCAAATTTTCAAGCCTGCCCCTAAAGACAGGCTCTCTCCTATCACAATCTCCCCTCATCCCTGTAAGAGTAATATGCCCCATTACCCAAAATCACATGGTCCATTAACTCGACCTCCATCAACTTTCCTGCTTTAGACAGCTTTTCTGTTACATCATCATCCTGCCTGCTGGGCTTGACCGCTCCTGACGGATGATTATGCAAAACCACCATTGCCACCGCACAACAAGACAAAGCCTCTTTCAATACCAACCGTACATCCACCACTGTGGAATCAATTCTACCGATTGATATTCTCTTCCTTTTGATTACCTTATGGGAGTGGTTTATAAAAACCACCCAAAATTCCTCCTGTTTCAAATCAGTCATGACAGGATACATATAATTATATATGTCCTTGCTGCTCAATATCTTTTCCGGCTCTTTGTTCTTGCATCTCTTGTATAATTCGATAACGGCTTCGGCTACTTCCCTGCGTGCCGGTGTCAGACTTTCCAAAACTTCTTCAAAAGTCATATTTTCCTGTTTGGAAAATTCCCTACGGTTCGTCACCTTATAAATTAACTCACTCTGATTCAACGCTCTGTAATCTCTATCAAATAATGTATTCATACCCATTTATTTTAATAATGTTCTACCTAAAAAATAACCTCCCAACACTTCAGCACCGAAATTTTCAATCTCGCACGCAAAACGGGCATAGGAAAAGCCACGGGTTATAATATCATCGAAAAGCAACACCTTTTTTCCGTTGAAAAAATCCCGATTAAACTTAATGATATACACCGATTCAATATTTTTTCCGTTTTGGTTCTCATGAACGGCAAGCCGTTCCCCCTCAATGGTTATCGCCTTGTATGCGTTGGTAGCACCCGTCAAACGGCACACCTCTTCCGCAAATTCCTCATAACGGATAGCATTCGCCACCGCCGTACAGGCAGGAATACAGGCAAATGTTATCGTATCACACAAACTACCGAACTGCGCCCGTATCTGCCTAGCCACCAGTTCCGCCACCTTGCCGCTACGTCTGCCGTCCTTAAAATCCCATATCAATTGCCGTATCTGCCATTCCTTTTCGGTAGCTTCGTACTTTATCGGCAAATAATCGAAAAAAGAGATTATCGGCTTTTGCCACTGTTTCAAATAGTAATCGTTGATTTTCTGTGCCATCATCGTATCATTTAAATTCTTGAACTTGAAGCCCGGAGGGTGTGAGCCTTTAACCTCTTTCTCCCTGCCTGGAGCTTTTTTTTATTCCGTCGCTATCGCTCGGGGTATGTTTCGCCTTTATGCTGCATCAGAAGGTGTTACAGGACACATAAAGACAAGTTTTCAGAAAAACCAACGGCTTGAATACTACCCTTCAGGGTGGAGATTTTTTTCAGAACAGAGCCTGAACTTGGCATGTGGCATGGAACATTTACCTTCGCAGTATAAAGGAGACACATATCACGGGAGAGAGCGGCAAACAAGGGCGACAGGCAGGAAAGAGAGAAAGAGACAAACTACATCAAAAGAACTAACGAGTGTTCTTTTACCGCTGCTATCGTGCGTGCGAAAATCCGGCATTCGGTTATAATGAAAGCATAGCCAGCGGATTTTCGCACGCACGATAGGGTGATAGCATATTGGAAAACAACGAATTACCTTTTAAAAAGTCCTATTTTTACGCTGAAAATTTCAGTTTTCCAGTGCTCAAAAAAATGATTGCCTATTTACCAAGCATTTACAGCCTTTTTCACCCGCATTTTGTGCGGAACTAGCGAAGCGTACCCCCCACCGCGCTAAGCAAAATCTCATAACTTTACAAATCTATCAGCGGAATATGTAACGTACCCATACCGATTTTGCGCCCACCACACCCGTACAGACACAAAAAAAACCGCACGCAACAGGCGCACGGTCATTGGCAGAGATACAGGTAATTACCTCTACAATGCGGAAGTAACAAACAGATTGATATGGGTACGTGGGAATTTCTCACAGCCGATACACAAGGTATCAAACGCATCGGAACCGTCGGTACGCCCCTCAAGCCGATCCTCTTCCGTTTCTGCCAACTTCTCGCCCCGCTTGTCCTTGCCCCCATTGTACACACCTGCCGTCTGGATGGATATCAGCAGATCTTCATTGTTCTGCTCGTTAAAGAAAGGAATAAGATTCGCCTGTCCGGACAACATGCGGTTGATTAGCAGATACTTCTCGATATGCTTCATGGGAGGACCGATATGGACCTCTTCGACCTCCCAACCCCGTTTCTTAAATTCATGGGAGATAACCCATTTGAAGTCCTGGTTATTGACTGCATAATTTGACCCCAAAGCCGTGCTGTCGAAGTAAAAGACGACCTTCTTGCGTTTATGATGGCGATAATACTTACAGAAGTCATCAATCAGTTCGGGCAACTTGCGCTCGTACTTGACAAAAAAGGATTTAAGTACCTTGAGCTTGCGCCCTTCCGGCTGCCCTGCCACCAGCCAGTTGATGTTGGCATTGAAGTCGAAGGCAATGCAGATAGGCAAGCCCGGTTCTACATCGGCATCAGCCAACGAAGTGGGAACCTTGAGCTTGTCAAACTTGTACTCCAAACTGTCAAGATAGGAAAAGTTGGTAGCACTGTACTTGTGACCAGGGCGCAATGAAGAATAGAACCCGTCACGGGCGATGCCTATGCGCTTGCACAGGATAGCCGTCATGAAGGTCAACGGTGGCAGGTCACGTTTCATGTCATTAACCCACTTCTCACCCAACACCTGCATGTTCCAGATACTTGAATACTCCTTGTACATGACCGCCACGGAACGCATCCGGCACAGATCACGTGAAAGGGTACGGAGATAAGAACGCAGATAAGCAGGTATCTCCTTACCTGCCGCAACCAACTTCTTGATTTTATCTTTGGCCTTCCAGATTTCAAAAACAGTGCCCTGTATCACCTCAATCAGCTCGGGATCACACTTCTTCTCATAATCCAGGAACCAAGACCCTTTTTTAGTGACCGGCATATCAGAGGAGATCAACATGCCATGGTGAAAAAAGTGATGCCCGAAGTGCTGCTTGTTACCGCGGTTGGCCGGAAGTGTCTCATCTTTCAGCTGTTCGAAGTCAATAAACTTGGCTTCGTCAATATCCAGTGCGTCATAAGAATGCGAGTTGGATGTACCGCTCCGGTCCTGAGAAATGATATAGCCGATTGATCCGTTATACAAGGATAGAATATTCTCCCAGTTATCGGGTTCAAAAATAGGCTCACCCCACCCCCATGACTTCGGCGGCTTGCGACCGACACACCAATGCAGGTCACGCTTAAATCCCCAGTTCTCCCAATGTATCAGCATGGAGGGCAACGTATTAGTCAAGACACGCTTGCAGTTGGCACCGACAAATCCTGTAATGGAACCGGGCATACGCTGCATGTTGCGCAAATTCCATGCCGCATGAATCAATCCTTTCCCGATACCACGACCACCCACAATCACCGAATCTTTGGCCGCCGTGTACATCACTTCCTGCTGAGGGTCATTAAAGTATTGTTTCATTATTCTTTCGGTTTAGGATTAAAGATATCATCTTCATTGAACTCAACCTCTTCAAAGTCCACATCCTCAATATCGTCAGACCAATATTGTTGAATCTTTGATTTAATTCTATCCCGGACATTAGGAATAGGCTTGATGCCAAGCACGGTCGGATCATCCGTCGGCTCGAAAGGCTGCACTATAATCTTATCATAACCTTTGTCCAAGATGTCTTCTTTATCCAACTGGGTGTATTTGCCATAGTAATTGGCGGCAGCCCCCATGGCGCGCGCATCCTTGATACGCCGGGCCATTTCGAAGGTCTCATCAATCATCTGGCAGAACTTGTAGCGATGGTAATCCTTGGTTGTCTTGGCCAAGTCACCCAACAGACGCTTGATAATGCGTACATCATCGTATGCGGAAGATTTGCTGATCTTGTAACGATACTCCAGTTCCTGCACAATCTCCAGATCCTTTTTGCGCGGGAACTGCAACCAGTAATTATACATATCCCGGAGCCGGATCAACCGCTGTTGAATCAGTTCGGGAATGCCGTCAGCCGCCATCTCGTTGACATCGGCGAACAGATATTTCTCACATACTTCTATCGTAGCAGGTACAGGCATAATTATTACAAATCTTCGTCAGCGTCCATATTCAACAGATAACCGTTTGTCAGCGACACCGCCAACGGACTGCCCACATTCGCCAGCTCGATCTCCTGTCTACGCAGTTTCAGTGCAGTAGATGCCTTGGCGTGATAATACACCCTGGAAACAGGCGAATTACGGTCAAGGATATCTAGACGCAGCGTGTCCGCATCCACATCAAGCAGCACTGCCATATCGGATATAGGGGTCAGCAGAGCCGCCAGCTCGCTGATCCGATCAAGTTGTTCCGTTGAATAGACCATCCAGTTGTATAGCGTTAGTATTAATCATATGAGCGTAACGCTCTCTCAGTTGTATAAAAACAGCGGGATCGGTTGTGATGATTCCGCTCTCAGTACGATTGCCCCTTGTCTGATTCTGTGAGGTGCATATCGACACCTGCCACCTCGCATTTTGAATGAGAATCACTTTCGAATGATTTTCAGACAGGTACACTTCATCGAACACATTGGCAATGAAAGTATAAAGATTGACCGTCTTACGGGATGCTTTCAAGTCCGCCAACATGGTAGCCCGGGTAAGCTGACCGCGCCGCTTCAAGCGATAGATCCGGCGTAGGAACTCTTCGGAAGTGGAAAAGGTGGAGATGTAAATCTCCGCCGGACCAGTCTCGCTCAGAATCATCTCGATGATGTCGAATAGCTGCACACGGTTATCCAAATACGCTTGCAAGGGTGCTTCGGACAGTGGCCGCAACAGTTGCCTAACCTTTTTCATCGGTTGAGATGGTCACTCCCACCGCCGCCAGTTCCGCTGCCTGTGTCTCATCCACCCCATTACCGGTAGCAACCAGGAAGTCATACCGCTGCTGCACCTTCTGCAACAAGGCAGTAAACTTGCCGGCATTTGTATCCTTCAACTCCGCCAGCTTCTTCTTGTTATCAGACAGATACTTGCGTGCCGCACCCACTTTTTTAGCGATTTCAGCCGGGTCCAGACCGGAAGCATCTTCCGTCTTCGTCACCGGATCATCGGGCTTATAATCATCGTATGCCTGCAGGTTGGCACGATACTTCTTGTCCGCTTCATCAAGCAGCTTCAGGTATTCGTAACGGTCACAAGCCGGCGCCGACTCCATGCCCTTCAGCTGCTCAAACAACTCTTTGATCTTAAACCATAATGCCCCGTTATCCGTCCACAGACGTTGAATCTCAGGGGGAAGGCGGTCATGATCCATACGCCTGCCTTTGGCGACATTCGCCTCCGGGAACTCATCATCCACATCCAGTACCGGAACACCTCCGTCTATAATCCGTTGTGCGGAAGGTATGACCGTGATATTCATCCGTGCGATATCAGACACGGTTTTTCCATCCAAACGGATTTTCAAGTGCTTGCGCAATTCGTACTCCACCTTATCGGCAAACTTTTCCGGCTTGCGGATTACATTCTGGAACAAAATCTTATTACGGTTCAAGGACAACAACAGAGTGGCACCCGCCACCACATCACGCTCAGAAGGCGGTGTATCCAGATAGTCCTGTATTTTATGAGTCAATTTCTCATCCATATATTAAAATATTAAAAAGTGGCGGCATAGACCAGCCACACCACCACTCCGATTTATAAACTTAAAGAATCAAGGCTCATCCAAAGAAGAATCGCTCCATGCGGAACCGTCCGCACCGGAGATATCCCCATCCTCCGTCTCAATTTTACCCGGATAGAACGGAGCCGGGCACACATCGGTCGCCTCTATCTCAAGCGTGGTACCAGCCTCTCCGGTAACTCCCTCACCCAATGCCTGGGCGGGCTTGGTCACCGTCTCGAACTCCTCACACCCCATCACACGGAACTTGCCGTTGCGCTGCTGTACAAGATAGACCAGATCATCGGCCATCGCCTGACGGCAGAAACCCGCCGCATCTTCTTCAGTACCCGGATGCTTGATCGTGCATTTGTTCAAAGACGTGGTGCTCGGACGTTCTCCCTGCACCTCGGTAGTCACATTGGATTTGGCGGACAAGGAATTGATCGTAAGCCACTTCTTTTCCGCCGCCATCGTGAAATTACCCTTGTAAGTCGCCAACTCTCCCATGCTTTTCGCCTCTTCGAGTTTGGGCAGTTTGGGCCAAGCTGCAATATTGGATTTCTTCTGAAAGAAAACCTTCGGACGGATGCCCGGAAGCACCGTCTGACCGTCACACCAGTTCAGTGACTGGTAAATATCCGCTGTCGTACAATCTTTTGCCATATCACCTCCTTATTTTAGATCGGGGTTGTACCATCAATGGATGCCACCAGCAGACGCTCCTTGGACAAACTTTCGAACTCCACACCGAAAAACATCGTCGCGATAAACTGGAGCACAAATGCCTTGAAGCGTGCCACCTCCACGTTCTCTTCCTCACCGGTCTGATTAACACCCACCAGCATGTTACGCTTGACCGTCATGTGGATGAACGGACTGTTCTTCTTATTCGCCAACGGCACAATGTTCACATTGTCAAACCCCTCGACATAGTACTGCTTGTATTCACGGTTGTACGGGATCGCTCCTGTAGTGCTCTTGTAGTCCTCACAATAGTCGAAAAGCACATGTTTCGGAACAAACAGCTTGACCGAAGACTCCTCGGTCAGCATATCGTCAGCCGCCATGCAGACCGCTTTGAGCGTATCGACGGCATTTTCTTTGGTAATCGCCTCAATGACCTTGTAGTTGCCCAACTCTTCAGAAAGTTTTTTGCCATCCAGCTCTTTTTTAGTAATGGTGTCAAAGCCATTGAACAGATCCTTGGAAGTCTCACCCGAATCATTACGGACCGCATTCCACAACACCATGTTCAGATTCTTGCCCAACTGTGCGGTCAGATACGCCAGCACCTTGCGGGTAATTTCGGTATTCTTCAACGCCTCGCCCTTGGTAATATCGGACCCCCACATGGACTGATAAATCTTGTTCGGTGAGAAATTACGCACGACAGAACCGAAGTAGGTATACAGGGTGCGCGGATTGATCACCACCTCACTGTTATCCTCACGGGTTTCGGAGTACGGTCCGAACTGCATGTCACCCGACAGTTCACCCACAGTCTCGGCATAACGGATTCCCGGACGTAAAGTCATGTGCTGCAAAGAACGTGATAGCCCCAATACAGGCATCTGCAACAACTCCTTACAGTACTTGCGAGCACTCTTCTGAAGATCCTCGCTGGTAATATTCACGCTAACTTGTGCCATATCAAATATAGTCTTTAACTTCGTCATACATGGATGCAGCGGACACCGCATCATTTTTTTCGTCTTCTTTCACACTCGTGGTGGTAGTGTCACCATCGGATTTTTGCAGGTTCTTGATCTGCTCGTCACGCTGTCTGACCAGATCCTTCTGTTCGCCGACCTCCGTCTCCAGCGCATCCAGCCGGTCATTGACAGCCCTAACCTGTTCCTCGGTGAGTATTACCTTGCCATCCGAGTCCTCCACCCCCTCCACATTCAGAAGGGTGTTGATTTTGGTGTAATCTTTTTTCATTTCGGAAACAATAGAAGGGGCGGACTGTTTTTCTTTGGATGAAAACAATCCGTCCAGTTTAGTTAATATTTTGTTTAGTAATTTATGACTATCAGCCGTATCCCGCTCACTCCCGGACGCAACCGGCAAAGGGGACAACCCCAGCATATTGACCTTGCCTTCATAAGCGGCAAGATTGAGCTTATCCTCATCGCCCTCGATGATCTCGTCCACAAAGCCATACTCCAACGCCTCTTGTGCGGTCAGCCACCTGCCCGCCTTCAGAACATCAAGAATATCATCTACCTTTTTGTTGCACTTGGCCGCATACATGTTCGCCAGTACCAGATCGAACTTGTCGTTCTGCAGTTTGTTCTCCTTCAGCTCATCGATGAGCTGTTGGATCTGGTCAGCGTTATACTGCCCCCAGGCATCCACCCAGTTGCTCACCTTGTGCACTAGGAACAGACAATATCTGGAAATGCACACCTTTTTCGCACCCAGTGCGGCAATAGTAGCCGAACTTGCCACCAGCCCATACAAGTAGGCGGTCACGTCTCCATGATCAACAAACTGCTGACGGATATCCAACCCGTCATCAACCGCACCTCCCAAAGAGGAGATGCGGACATTGACAGGCTTGCCTTTCAAGCCTGCCAGCTGATTGCGGACATACTGCTTGGAGTAGCCCCAACGGCCAATGTAATCATCTATGTTCAGGTTATAGGTCATCTTGCTATTTTTTTTGCAAGATTACACTATACCTTATATATATAAAAATACCTAATCCATGATGCGAAGCAAGGGCAGAATACCTGTATAGGTGACCACCATGGCACTTCCGCACCTGGAAGAGGGAGTATCGGGTATAGTATCTGTGGAGGTAATGATGGAATACGGGCGGTCACCTGAACCCAGCATGAAATATTCTCCGGACACAGTTCGAAGCCGGAAGCACAGCTTCTTGTTGCCCACCTCGAACCGTTCAGGCAGGAAAACCGCCAACTTAGATACGAAAACACGCTGTTTGTTCTCGATTTTGTTGCTGACTTCGACCGAAGCCAGTCCGACCATGGGTAACCGGATAAAGTTTGCGACCGGTGGAACCAAGACAAATTGTTTTTTTACAACTGTCATGGCGGCCAGTTCTCGGACTTCACAGTACTCCACGCGGTTGATGTAGTGAATTTCGTTCATAATTGTTCGGTGTTGTTCGCAGTTGTTCGGTGTTGTACAAAAACAGGGGTCTTATCCTCTCTTTTTCTTGTTAAAGAACCTAAAAACATGCCTTTCCGATTATAGGCATTGCGCATCCGGTAGTATTTCTGCCGGACTGTCTCTATGTAGTCAATGTCAATGCCATGCATCTCGCACCAAGCCGCAATTGTCTTGTTCAGCCCCACGGAACTGCTGGTCATATCCCCCAGCTCAGACCAGAGATTGCGCCGGAACAGGTCTTCGATGGATTCAACCACCGCCTCTTTGGCCAACGGTCCCAGGTAATTGTACACCGCCGGGTCTTTCGCCTTGGAATCGGGGATCACAATCGCGACCGTATCATCGGACGGCATTTCAGGCAGTTTGTCCGGTGGCAGCTTCTGCAGGAAGCGCCGTATAACCGAGTTCTCATTGCTTTGTGCCGGAAAACGCACCGGATTGCCCAGCGAATGTGTCAACCACTGAGCCAGGTAACGCTCCAGTTTAATATAAAACACGAAATCTTTCATAATCAAAAGTTTATCTACAAATATACACATTTTCAGTTGTACATAAAAGAGAATTATCTGAAAAATGCGCTTGGAAAAGTGCCCAGGAACAGATTTTCTTGTATTTTAACAACACGTGTGCATTTGCCTAGGAACATATATCAGTATGTTTTTATTGTATCTCCGGTATAGTTTGATTCGCCCAGAAATTTATGCGTTTTTGAAACCCTGCGTTTTCCAATGCCAACATACTGTAAACCATCATATTACAAAGTCACAAAATCAAAAAAGCATTTTGAAACCGGGTACATAATTTTGTAATCTTGCATCTTTGCGCCAACCTACATTTGAGCTGTTACAAACTACAAAAATTTTGTAACCGATCCGCAACCATTTTTGCAACCGACTTGAAACCGACATAATCCCCTATTTCTTAATTATTTATCTTTTCTTTCCTACTTTGGGTACAAAGTTACAAAGTTTTAGTACGAAAAATAGAAAGAGGACGGAGAAACAGCGGGCAACCACGCCATCGGTTGAAAAATGCAAAGGGCCGGTCGGTTATGTATCTTTACATGGTGCAGGAAGAATAGAAAAAGGGCGTGTATGTTCGGTAATGGAACATACACGCCCATGGGCACAATGATACAAGGTTGCAATCATCCAAGTCTTTTTTTTCGGGAGCAGGGGAAAAGCTCCGTCCGACGAATTTTGGTATAGTCAGCATTGAGGTCGTAACATCGCCAATGCCCTTCGCTGCGCATGAATTCGCCAACGGTGACGAGCATCCAGCGTTGCTTGTCTCCATCAGCCCTCAGGTTCATGCGCTGCCCGGGCTGCATCTCGGCCAGGAAGTTATATAGCTTCAGCATATACTTTGACGCCTCTTTGTCGGCCATCAGCGCGTGAACATATTCGTCTGAGCGCTTAATGAGGTCAGAACGGATTTCCGGAGGCATCATCTTCTATGTTTGCATTAAAGTTGAGTTCGTCAATGGTGCTTCCAACCGACTGAAGGTATATCATATCTTCACTCTTGCCGTCAACCTTGCGCGTGATACGGTCGGAACCGTTGCGCATACTCTCCGGATTCAACATTTGAACGTAAGGACATAAGGCTGCAAAGCCCTTGAGCGCCTTGGTAAACCTCTGCATAGACCAAAATGTATTTGTGACCTTTGCAAAATCCTTGAAGTCATCGTATGCCTTTTTGCGGACAATCAACCTGTCTAAGTTGCCACTGTCCTTTGCAAAGTAAGTATTCGCCCACGCCTCGAAATTGTCGCCCATATCCGCCTTGTGCTTGCGCTTCATGATGTTACCCATGGGCGGTTGTATCTTAATACCGGAATGGACGGTGCTCAGATAGAACTGAAGGCAGCGGGCAAAGAAATTCAAGTCGGCATTCCACTCTGATTCTGTGTAATCCGTTTGGGAAAAGAGATTTTTGCCAAAATCATCATAGATTGAACGAGTCTCTAAATAGTCGTTTTCATCAGTTTTTTGGTGATAATAATCAGAAAATACCGTATATATCAACCGGGCATCGGAACTGGAGTCGAAGTTGCCTGGCACGTAATTCGTGCTGAAAGCGAACTTCGGACTGCTCTCAAACTCGATATAGAAAGAATGGTTGTTTTTCGGATTGACTGTCATACCTCCTGTGATACTGTCGTAAAACAAACCGGTATCCAAGTAACGGTGACAGTCATCAACGATGATGAAGTCGGTGTGCTGGTTGACTTGCTCAAACACGTGATTATTGTCCATCAGTTTCGGATTCCGTCCGGACAAGACTACAGTACGAAGAAACTGCTTCAGGGAAGTCAGGAAAAAGGACTTGCCTGAACGCCCATTGCACTGCCCCTCTTCGCCAATCTTGTTGTCCATGGCATACACCGCCCATGCCCGTGAGGGCGACTTGTATCGGTGAAGGTTATAGCCAACCGCGAAGATCTTATTCACGAAATTCTGCTTTTGTTCATGAATCTCTTCGGCACTGAGCAATGGACCGGCCAAGTCGAATTTATGTTCCGCCCGGTAGGCGGCCGCCTGGTCCTGGTCTTTGTCCGCCCACAGTTCTTCTAACTCCTTGCGCCAATGAACACGGCTGGAGTTGATAAGATAATCCATGTAGTGACTGTCATGTGGGTTGACGGTTACATCCCAACTCCCATCAGCTGCCCGTTTAATCGTGAAAGGCTCCGGCAGCACTTTCACCTTGTGGGGGATGATGTTGTTCGTCCAAACATACACACCACCCGCCTCTTTGACCTCTTCGATGCCGGAGCCTGTAATCTTCCAGTTCACATTGTCGAAGAACATGGTCTGGCTGTTGAACGTGTGTGCGGTGAAATTCAGGTCAATCTCATCGAGCATGGACAAGCCGCTGCCTCCGACACGTGGAGAGTCCAGGATCAGATTGCGTATATCGACAGGCAGGAACCGGCGCATGGCATCACTCTTCAGAAACGACACAATGTCGCCCGCCTTGATCTCGCTGACCTTGAATCTGTCCACATGCACATAGCGGGGCGTATCACTATTATCATCCTTCAGAATGTAATAGCCGTTCAGTCTGAGAAAATAATGCAGGTATGACGAGTTGACCGTATAGGTCTTGTTGCCGTTGCGCTGCCCGATTTTCTCCTCCCAGTACTGGGCAGGCATAGCCAGAGCCAGCAAGTTGCGGAAATCCTCATTGGACGGGTGCAGTTCTACATAATCACGGAAGTCCTTGCGCGGCTTGCCCCGGCGGTCACGGTACCGCCCCAAGGATTGGGGCAGCCACACGGTATAAATGTGCAAAAATTCCAAAGCCAGTTCCGTGCCCTTACGGATGCCTGTACCATCAATGTCGGGGATATTATAGAGACGCTTCACGTATTTCATGATCTCTTTTATTTCATCAGGTGTGATCTTTTGCGTCTCACTGTTGAACCACAAGGGATAATACCCCAATGCCCGGACACACAGCGCATCACGCTCACCGGAGCAGATGAACGCCTCTTCGAGCTTCTGCGATATGTAAGGCTTGCCCTCATTGGCCGGATCATCAAAAAACTGCGTTTCTTGTGAAGCGTTCCATTTTGCCCAAGCGGCCTTCAGCTCGTACAGTCCATTGGTATAATACCGGGGCTTGACGCCATCAGGCGTATAGCTGAATCGCCACTGTTTGTCCGGATTCAACGGCTCATAAATCTTGTAGAAAGATTTTTCGCTCTCCGGCTTGCCGTCCGCTCCGGGAATGACACACTGACGCATCAGAATCGGGTAAGTCGGTGTGGTGTATTTGGTGGTCACCTCACGGTTCTTGACGTAGCTGATTGACTTTGCCACATGCCAGTGCAACGCATCGCAATGCTCCTGTTTCACACGAGGGCCCAGTATGGCAAGCTGCTCAGGAGTGAACGCTTCTTCAAGTTCGAAGAACCGGGAACCTTCAGCTTCATCAGCCGAAGCCGGCCTCTTGCGGATATCAGGCTTGTTGACTGAATGCTTCAGTTCGTCGGAAACATTATAGCGCGCAGCCAGCAAGACAACGGCCTCGCCAAAACTGACGTGCTCCTCCCTCATGCAAATATCAATCGGGCTGATAGCCGTTCCCTGGTCACCAAAATCGGTCACCTTGTAACAATCACCGTATTTGCGAATGCATGCGGACGCATCGTCTTCGTCCGGACGAATCTTAAATTTCTTACGGTTGTCAACACATCCCTCGGCCTGTGGATAATAATACAAAATGATATCCAAACCGTCATGAGAAGCGGCATATATATCTGAAGCTTTTATCATAGAGTCTTATATTAGCGGTACAAAATTACAGAGTTGCATTTTTTTCGGAAAGACCGGCTCCTCCCTTTGTCCTCAGGGGAATGTCATAGTCTCTCTTGCGGATGTTATGCGTGCCTGCATAGCAGCGTCCGTACCCGTCCCAAAACGCGCGCCTGCCTGTCGGAATCCGGCACATCACTCCATTCACCAGTTTTCTTCTGGACACGCGAATGGTGCCTGTCACCTTACGAACCTCACCGGAATGGCTGGTGAGGAAAAACCAGGAGAAGGACACCCCCTCGGGTTGTGCCTGCTCCCATTCCCGGATAGTATATAGCCTGTATTGATTCACCATCAGAACTTTGTTTTTAGTGATTCTATAAAACAACCCATCACACGCATGTGTACACCTTTGTGCTCTTTCAGATTTTCAGGACTGCCGGTTATTGTGATCTTTATCTCTTCACCAGCCCAATCTATATGTAGCGAGGCGACCAATGTCTGCGTGCCGTCTTCCACAGTAACCGTAACCGTTTCTTTGACCGGAAGAAGTTCTTCAGCCAGCACCCATCTGCCCTCCCGTTCTCCTGGCCTGCACACTTCATAACGGATGTGCTTTTTTCCATTCAACACAAAGAATGTACTGTCTGCTATGGTAGCAATGGTGTTATCGTTCAGTCTCACCTTTTGTCCTTTTTTCATAAGTTCTCCTTTCTAATCTTTTTATTTTCTAGTATTTCAATACATTTTTTTACTCCAGCATCAAATCCTTCCCCATAGTTCTTGATATGCTCACCTGAAACATATATAGTCATTGACAGCCAAAAGAGCAGGATGCCTACGGCCTTATACCAACAAGGTAACGAGACGGAAAACGGTTTGAATGTTATTGTAAGTTCACCAACCCCTAATAGACCTATTATGAGTATGGCTGTAAATAAGATTGTTTTCATTTTTAATCAGTTTTGAATCAAACTAGGCCGGCCCACTCATTAATCGTAGCATTCAAAGCCCCCATAACAAGCATCTTGTCACTTTCATCATACTCCATCAGCACCTCCACCGTCCGGTAACCATTACAATCATCGAATTCTTTTCCTGTCTGAATATTGACAGGAAGATCATTCTCATGGACTGCTTCAAGCCACGCCTCGAGCAATCCTTTGTTCATTTCCACTTTATCACTTTTCATAATCTTTATTTCATTTGATTTTGATGCCAGCAGGCAATCAACTCGCCCACGTTACGCACCTTAATTTTTGCTTTGATATTTTCTCTATGCCGATTAACGGTACAAGGTGATATGTGCAATTCTGCTGCGATATCATCCGTCTGGTAGTTGGATGCTATCAACCGGAACACTTCCATCTCACGTTCTGTCAATGAAGTATTCAACTCAGGACGACATATCACCCCCTCATGTTCACACTCGCCCCGAAGAGGACATTTGACTTCTTCAAACACAAACTGGCCATCTTTATTAATATCCAGATCATGCTGATCGTACTCGCCAAAATTGCAGCGTATGAACCGGTGCACCACGCGGAACTCGTAATACCGGCGATTCATGGTACTGCCAGAATAAAGTTTCATCAACCGGGTATGCGCTTTAGGATATCGATCTCGAATAACCGACAATATATACTCTATCATCGAACGGTTGTCCTCACCTAAAATAACAGCCGGCTGATTCAACTCCTTCATCATGACCTCTCCCTCAGGCGTATTGTAAAATTCTATATTAGCAATGTCAACCGTCATATCACATTCATTAAAAGTTTTTTGAGCAACTTGCCCTCCAATGGTTTGAAAGAATTAGTAGCAAGTTTCTTGTAAAACGAGGGCAAAGACAATCCGCTTTGAAGAAGAAACTCTTCTCTCACCTCGGCTTTGTCTTCTATTGAAAGTTTTTCATAGTGGTACTTAAATACCATTTCTTGCTGTTTTTCTTTTTTTCTCATAATTCTTATTTTTTTTATTATTATATTTATACTGCAAAGGTGTAGAAAACTAATCTTTTAAACAAGTATTCTACCCTTTATTCTACATAAAGAATACTTATTTATACCAAATACAAACTATAAAATATGTTTAATGGATTAAAAATCAATAAGTTATTAGAAGAAAAAGGGGTAACAAAGGTATCTCTTTTCACCTCTATAGGAATATCAAAGAAAGGACTTGATGATATAATCAATGGAACCCATGTGCCTAAAGTTAGCTATATAGAAGCAATAGCAGATTTTTTCAAAGTGCCTATTGATTATTTTTTTGATAGAGATGTAGATTTAGGGGTAAATATCGGACACCAAATAAAAGGAAATGGTAATAAGGTATCTGGCAATATCACCCTAAGCGAATGTCAGAAGGAAATAGAACATTTAAAGGAATTGTTAAAAGAAAAAGAAAGAACTATTCAAATATTGATGGATAAAACGTAAAGAAAATACATTTAAAAAAACAGACAAATTTCAGACATATTATTAACCACTGCGATTATGTAGTACATCGACAATCAGCAAACAGACAGGATAGAATCAAACCTTTACATTTCGAGCCTCTCCTCCCGTGCAAAAAAGATTATTCAATGCCACGCCATTGGATAATCTTTTTTTATATCTTCTACTTTCTTAAGGAATTTGCAAAAGTTTATGAGTTTGTAGGCTCAACCGCCACTCTGGATGTTGCAAAATGTAAGCAATCACTTCTTCTGTATTAGCACAAGAACAAGGCTGCAAAAAATAATGACTGGCAGACAAATCCAAATAAGCAGAAACATCTTGTCCCACATAAACCACTTTCACCTCATCTATACGATCTAGATTTATTTTCGCCCCTTCTTTAGGGGAACAAGTAACCCAATCTATATTTTCAGGCAGCAGACAAGTGCCGTTTGTCTCAATACAAACATACTTCCCTTCATGATGCAATGCATCAACTAACTTTTCATCAATCCACAATCCTGGCTCACCACCAGTCAGTATTACTACCTGGGTCGAATATTTTGCCACTTCCATCACAATATCCTCATCACTCATCAATGTACCTTCTTCATGCTGAGTATCGCAAAAAGGACATCTCAAATTGCACCCGGAAAAACGTACAAAAACGGCAGGTATTCCAGTATGATACCCCTCCCCCTGTAAGCTGTAAAATATTTCATTAATCCTTCTCATAGATAACGGTATTTCCTTCTGACTCGCGAACTTCAACCTTGAAACAAGTGGGAATTTGCTCACATACCCAGCGTGCAATATTTTCAGCTGTAGGATTAAAAGAAACAACCTCATTCAAATTCCGGTGATCCAAACGCCCCATCACCGTTTCCTTGATATGCGTGAAATCCACCACCATACCATCCTCGTTCAAAACCTCGGAACGACAATAAACGGTAATAATCCAATTGTGACCGTGCAAATTCTCACATTTACTTCTATACGACAGCTTCAAGCTATGGGAAGCTGAAATTTCCATTCGTTTAATTACTGTATACATAGCATTTAATTATAATAAGAAAGAACTCACACCTAATGTCACCTCGGTGCTACAGGACGCAAAGATACACCATAAAAAAGAATAATATAAAAAGGACACTGTATTTTTTTGTTTTTTGGTCTATATTTGCACCTATGAAAATACTATATACCATTGTAGGAACAACCTCACTCATACTAGGCATTATCGGCATATTTCTTCCTTTACTGCCTACCACCCCCTTTTTATTACTGACAGCCGCCATGTATTTCCGCAGTTCACCACGCTGGTATCATTGGCTCATCCAACAAAAATATTTAGGAAGCTACATCCGCAATTTCCGCGAGCATAAAGCAATACCTTTACATGCCAAAATCATTTCCGTATCATTAATATGGATTACCCTAAGCTATTGCGCCATCTGGACACTACCCTACATTTGGGCAAGAATCCTGTTTCTGATTATTGCAATCGGTACTACCTGGCACATCTTGTCCTATAAAACATTAAAACGATAGACAATCCTCAACAGACATATGTAATAGTAAAAAGATCATATTCGAACAGCACGGGAAAAACAGCTAATAAAGACGTTAAAAAAGTTTTTTAAACGACAAACGATAAATTTAGGACGAAATATTTTCGTGTTTGCTTCCAATCCTTTATATTTGTGTACAATTTTGGTATAAAATGACTGAAGAAGACAAAAAGCTATTAAATACTTTCGAGGCAAGACTGAGGCATTTTATGTATTTGCATGATGAATTGAAACATGAAAATGCACAGTTAAAGCAACTTCTCACTGAAAAAAACGAGGAGGTAAGACGATTGGAAAATAGCCGGAAAGAATTAGAAGTAAGGTATACCAATTTGAAAATGGCGAGGACAATCAGTATTCATGATAAAGACATCAATGATACAAAACAACGGTTGTCAAGGCTTGTGCGTGAGGTCGACAAATGCATCGCTTTATTAAACGAATAAAAAAAGTTGGACAATAAAACGATAGTATTATGGACGATATGATGAAGATACATCTACTGATTGACAACGAACGATACCCGATGACCATCCGTCGTGAAGATGAACAGTTATACAGGGACGCTGCCAAACAGATTGACAATAAACTAAACAAATACCGTAGTTATTACCCTGATTTCAGCCCCGCAAGGCATTGGGCAATGGCTGCGCTGGAGTTAGCTTTTGAAAATATTTCTATGAAAGACAGGAATAATACTGCACCTTATCAGGAAAAATTGAAGGAGCTGACCAAAGAGATAGAAAAACAAATCAGTAACAGAGAGTAATCGTTTAGAATTGAAGATATTCACGCACAGCTATACTGTTAAGAGAAGGGTTCTTAACAGATAGATTGTGCGTTTTTTATTTATATATAAATTAATAACAATGATAACAACGGTAATAATAGCAATTGTGTGTTTCGCTGTAGGTGGTGGCCTATCATACATGCTTTTCAGATATGGCCTGAAATCTAAGTATGACATCATCATCAAAGAGGCACAGACGGAAGCTGAAGTAATTAAAAAGAACAAGCTTTTGGAAGTAAAAGAAAAATTCCTGAACAAAAAAGCTGATCTGGAAAAAGAAGTCGCCCTACGTAACCAAAAGATTCAGCAAGCCGAAAATAAATTAAAACAACGCGAACTGATGTTGAACCAAAAACAGGAAGAGGTTCAACGCAAACGTACAGAAGCGGAAGCTATCAAAGAAAATCTAGAAGCTCAAATTGTCATCATAGACAAGAAAAAGGATGAACTGGATAAATTACAAATGCAAGAACGTGAAAAACTGGAAGCTCTTTCCGGTCTTTCTGCTGAGGAGGCCAAAGAACGCCTGATTGAATCTTTGAAAGAAGAAGCGAAAACACAGGCTGCTTCCTATATTAACGACATTATGGACGACGCCAAATTAACAGCTAATAAAGAAGCTAAACGTATCGTTATCCAGTCTATCCAACGAGTAGCCACAGAAACTGCTATCGAAAACTCTGTAACCGTATTCCATATTGAATCGGACGAAATAAAGGGACGCATCATCGGCCGTGAAGGGCGTAATATCCGGGCTTTAGAAGCAGCAACCGGTGTCGAAATCGTTGTAGATGACACCCCCGAGGCTATTGTACTTTCAGCGTTTGACCCTGTACGCCGCGAAATTGCCCGCTTAGCATTACACCAACTGGTTACAGATGGACGTATCCACCCGGCACGCATTGAAGAAGTGGTAGCTAAAGTACGCAAACAGGTAGAAGAAGAAATTATTGAAACCGGTAAACGTACCACTATTGATTTAGGTATTCATGGCCTGCACCCTGAATTGATCCGTATTATCGGTAAGATGAAATATCGGTCCTCATACGGTCAGAACCTTCTACAACATGCTCGTGAAACAGCCAATCTTTGCGCTGTGATGGCTTCTGAACTAGGTTTGAATCCTAAAAAAGCAAAACGTGCCGGATTACTGCATGATATAGGTAAAGTACCTGATGAAGAACCGGAATTGCCGCACGCATTGTTAGGCATGAAGATAGCCGAAAAATATAAAGAGAAACCAGACATATGTAATGCTATCGGTGCTCACCATGACGAAACTGAAATGACTAGCCTGCTGGCTCCCATCGTACAGGTATGTGATGCCATTTCAGGCGCACGTCCAGGCGCTCGCCGTGAAATCGTAGAAGCTTATATCAAGCGTTTGAACGATCTAGAACAATTAGCCATGTCTTATCCAGGGGTAACAAAAACCTATGCCATCCAAGCTGGCCGCGAATTACGTGTGATTGTAGGTGCCGACAAGATTGACGACAAACAGACTGAAAGTTTATCCGGTGAAATTGCGAAAAAGATTCAAGACGAAATGACTTATCCGGGACAAGTGAAGATTACAGTCATCCGCGAAACACGTGCGGTAAGTTTCGCCAAATAAAAATCAGAAACAAGAAACTCAACTATAATCCCTCTTTTTCTTTAGAAGAAAGAGGGATTTTTCATTTTGTATTCCCACATTTTATCCACAGTCTGGACAAACTCAAGAAAAAAAATAAATTTCTAATTGCCAAGCAGTAAATCATCTAATCCTTCATTTAAATTATGTAGAACATAAAACAAGATCAAACTATGAGACTTAACAGTATGCTAGCCACAGTGCTTATTTTCCTTTGCTCTTTAGTAATTTCATCGTGCAGCAATGATGAACTTGCTCCCATCTCCTTAAAAAATAGAGAAACAGCAAATATAAAATTAAACTATCCTAATAATCAGACATACTCTTTTCCTTTGCAAGGGGGAGACGGGAATTATGAAATAAGCTGCGATAAACCGGAAATTATAGAAACCAAAATGATTTCTTCTTGCGACATATCCATAAAAGCATTAGCATTAGGTGAAGCGATTATTACTGTAAGAGATCAATCAGGAAACACACTTGACATTCATGTAATAGTAGACTATTACACCGATAATTACATTGTAAGCAAACAGGATATACTTCTTACAGGAGACTTAAAAGATTCTGAAAAACAAACAATTAAAGAAAAAGCATTAGCTACAATACCAGTAAAGACAGGAGGAGGATACAAATTTATCTACACGGATGCAGAAATTGCAAGAGGCAAAGTACTGGTTTATCAAGAAAAGTTTGGAAACAAGGCTATAGAAGGTAGTTTTGAAAGAAAATCCAATGAAATAGAAAATGAACAATGGGGTACAAGACATATCATCTCATTTGATCTAACTCTTCCAGAACAACCCAAAAGAACATTTATAATCTCTGAATATATACCTTCTTCCAGGACTTCCCCCATAGTCCTCATGGCTTTTTTTGAGGATTTAAAAAAGACATTCACTATAGATTATCCGACCGTCGAGCAAGTTTATACCGAGCAAGTATTAACTGTACCGTCACATTTATATTATTAATATATTATCTTTGTAAGCATTCGGCCTCGTGCGTGTTTTTTTCCCCTCTTTTCCTTCCTACCTTTGTGGCTTCATTATAATCTTAATCCATTATGTGTTCAGTATTAGAATTTTCTAGCGAAAGTGATAAACTACGTACTCTCTTTTCCGAGTCTAACCATTTTGATTCTGTTCTTTTCATATTTGATGGCGGCCGTCGTTATAAAGTTTCGTCTTCCAGCCTTGGTATCCATTCCCCTCAGGACCTACTTCTCCCTTTAGGTCTTGGCCTTTTCCGCAGCAGTCCTTTTTGGTCTTATTACCTTTATCCCCAAGGTTGTAATTTCCATAAAGGTATTGACGGTCTTTGTGGCGAGGTCATCCGACACACAGGTTCCTGCGTGTCAGAGCAGAGCTGTCATATTTTTCCCGACCGCTCCCGTAGCAGGTTGCATATCCTTTATCGGTGCGACGACGAATACCGTCTGGAATGCCGTCGTCTGAATCGCGGTTCTTTCCTCTTGAAAAAGGAGGAACGGAAGAAGGATTTTCTTCAAATTTCCTGGAATCGCCTGAATGAGCTGCTTACTGTTAAAAAGTATCGGAAAACAGTTGAAAAGTAATTCCCCATTCTATAAGCCGTGCAGTTTTATTTTGATAACTTTGCCACATAATAAAAAGTGGATGTACAGTGAAAGAACCGGTTATTACCCTTACTTTGGAAGAGTACGAAGAGTTGCGCAAGGAACATGAATGCCTTGAAAAGGAGCATGCGGAACTTCAGA